>Ga0209596_1000038_pt1 | contig 116788 bp, 118 predicted proteins | sample M_130807_MF_Meta_FD_187314 | JGI IMG/M metagenome (GOLD analysis project Ga0209596, IMG submission 187314) | Freshwater microbial communities from Lake Montjoie, Canada to study carbon cycling - M_130807_MF_MetaG (SPAdes) (version 2) | ecosystem: Environmental > Aquatic > Freshwater > Lake...
CCTATTGTGCTAGATATTTCAGATAGTGAGTTAAATGGCGAGCTACCCCTGCCACCCCAGCTGATGGTTACTAGTCTTATATGCACCCGCAACCTACTCACCAAACTCCCTGAAGTACTACCAGCCAGCTTGACTGAGCTTAATTGCGGTGAGAACCAACTCACCAGCCTCCCCGAAGTACTACCCGCCAGCTTGACTGCGCTTAATTGCAACCAAAACCAACTCAGAACCCTACCTGAGCTACCAACTAGCTTGACTGTGCTTCGCTGCTCCTCCAACCAACTCACCAGCCTCCCCGAAGTACTACCCGCCAGCTTGACTAGTCTTAGTTGCAACAACAACCAACTCACCACCCTCCCCGAGCTACCCGCCAGCTTGACTGTGCTTTGGTGCGACAACAACCTACTCACCAGCCTCCCTGAAGTACTACCAGCTAGCTTGATTTGGCTTCGTTGCCACAAGAACCAACTCACCGCCCTCCCCGAACTACCCGCCAGCTTGACTGAGCTTTGGTGCTCCGGCAACACTGACTTAGCCAACAACCCAGCAGCTCAAGCTGCATTGCAGGCTATGAGGGATAGAGGAGCGATAGTACTAGCATGATAAAAAGCTCAACAGGCGAGCTATGTAGCCCCAATGATGATATTAAAGCCCTAGATCTGCATGGTACTAATGCCCTCAGGGCTCGGCTACTACAGATTCAAGCTGACTCTGGCACTGGCGAAGAGGCTTTGTTGGCCGAGGCTGAGATAGCGGTTGGGGTCGAGCGGGCCGAGGTCAAGCAAGCCGAGATAGATAAGATAGAGCAAGCAAGAGAAGCACTACGAGACTTCAGAAGCTACCTAGCCCAAAGTACTGGCCTAGCCGCCCACGCCCTACCTAGTGATGCTGAGCTAGCCTACACCTACAACCCAGCCACCCAGCAGTGTGAGATTACTCGCCTTGACGGCGCGCCTATTGTGCTAAGTATTGCATATAGTGGGTTAAGAGGCGTGCTACCACTACCACCCCAGCTGATGGTCGCTGAGCTTGATTGCTCCAACAACCAACTCGCCACCCTCCCCGAACTACCCGCCAGCTTGACTGCGCTTAATTGCAACCACAACCAACTCGCCACCCTCCCCGAACTACCCGCCAGCTTGACTTGGATTAATTGCGGCTACAACCGACTGACCACCCTCCCTGAAGTACTACCAGCCAGCTTGACTGTGCTTAATTGCTACTTCAACCAACTCATCGCCCTCCCCAAACTACCAGTCAGTTTGACTGAGCTTTGGTGCAACGACAACCTACTCACCAAACTACCCGAACTACCACCCAGCATGACTGAGCTTAATTGCGAAAACAACCGCAATTTAGCCAACAACCCAGCAGTCCAAGCTGCCCTGAAAGAGCTAAGAGACAGAGGGGCAACGGTGCGGTCATGATAAAAAGCTCAACAGGCGAGCTATGTAGCCCCAATGATGATATTAAAGCCCTAGATCTGCATGGTACTAATGCCCTCAGAGCTAGACTATTGCAGATTCAAGCTGACTCTGGCACTGGCGAAGAGGCTTTGTTGGCCGAGGCTGAGATAGCGGTTGGGGTCGAGCAGGCCGCCGAGCAATCTGAGATAGATAAAGCCCAGCAAGCCGCCGAGAAAGCCCTGTCAGACTTCAGAAGCTACCTAGCCCAAAGTACTGGCCCCGCCGCCCACGCACTGCCTAGTGATGCTGAGCTAGCATACACCTACAACCCAGCCACCCAGCAGTGCGAGATTACCCGCCTTGACGGCGACCATATGGTGCTAGATATTTCAAATAGTAGGTTAAATGGCGAGCTACCCCTGCCACCCCAGCTAATGGTTACTAGTCTTAATTGCTCCGGCAACCAACTCACCAAACTCCCCGAAGTACTGCCAGCCAGCTTGACTCGGCTTGGTTGCAACAACAACCAACTCACCAGCCTCCCTGAAGTACTACCAGCCAGCATGACTTGGCTTGATTGCAACAACAACCAACTCAGAACCCTACCCGAGCTACCAACTAGCTTGACTGAGCTTGATTGCTCCATCAACCTACTCACCAGCCTCCCTGAAGTACTACCAGCCAGCTTGACTTGGCTTCGTTGCTCCGGCAACCAACTCACCAGCCTCCCTGAACTACCCGCCAGCTTGACTTGGCTTAATAGCGACTCCAACCAACTGACCAGCCTCCCCGAACTACCCGCTAGCTTGACTGAGCTTTATTGCTCCTTCAACCAACTGACCAGCCTCCCTGAAGTACTACCCGCCAGCATGACTTGGCTTGATTGCAACAACAACCATCTCACCACCCTCCCCGAGCTACCCGCCAGCTTGACTCGGCTTCGGTGCAACAACAACCAACTCACCAGCCTCCCCGAGCTACCCGCCAGCTTGACTCGGCTTTTTTGCTTCAACAACCCTGACATAGCCAACAACCCAGCAGCCCAAGCTGCCTTGCAGGCTCTGAGGGACAGGGGAGGTAACGTCAGCTCATGATAAAAAGCTCAACAGGCGAGGTATGTAGCCCCAATGATGATATTAAAGCCCTAGATCTGCATGGTACTAATGCCCTCAGGGCTCGGCTACTACAGATTCAAGCTGACTCTGGCACTGGCGAAGAGGCTTTATACGCCGAGACTGAGATAGGGATTGGGGTCGAGCGAGCCGAAGCTGAGCAAGAAAAGCAAGCCCATCAAGCCGAGATAGATAAAGCCCAGCAAGCCCTGTCAGACTTCAGGAGCTACCTAGCCCAAAGTACTGGTCAAGCCCACCAAGCCCTACCCAAAGATAGTGAGCTAGTATACAACTACAACCCAGACACCCAAGAGTGCGAGATTACCCGCCTTGACGGCGAGGATATGGTGCTAGATATTTCATATAGCCGTTTGGTCGGCGAGCTCCCCTTACCACCGCAACTGATGGTCACTAGACTTAGTTGCTACAACAACCAACTCACCACCCTCCCCGAAGTACTACCAACTAGCTTGACTAGTCTTGATTGCGGCGGCAACCGACTTACCAGCCTCCCCGAAGTACTACCAGCCAGCATAACTGTGCTTTATTGCGGCGACAACCAACTCACCACCATCCCCGAAGTACTACCAACTAGCTTGACTCGGCTTAATTGCGGCTACAACCAACTCACCACCCTCCCCGAAGTACTACCAACTAGCTTGACTGAGCTTGGTTGCTCCGACAACCAACTCAGAACCCTACCCGAGCTACCAACTAGCTTGACTGAGCTTGATTGCCACACCAACCAACTCACTGGACTCCCCGAACTACCAGCCAGCTTGACTGTGCTTGATTGCGCCACCAACCAACTCACCACCCTCCCCGAACTACCAACTAGCTTGTCTGTGCTTTATTGCCACACCAACCAACTCACCAAACTCCCCGAAGTACTACCAACTAGCTTGTCTGTGCTTTATTGCTCCATCAACCAACTCACCAGCCTCCCTGAAGTACTACCAACTAGCTTGATTGCTCTTGATTGCTCCACCAACCAACTGACCAGCCTCCCTGAAGTACTACCAACTAGCTTGTCTGTGCTTTATTGCCACACCAACCAACTCACTGGACTCCCCGAACTACCAGCCAGCTTGACTGTGCTTGATTGCGCCACCAACCAACTCACCACCCTCCCCGAACTACCAGCCAGCTTGACTGGGCTTTATTGCACCCTCAACAAACTCAAAACCCTGCCCGAGCTACCAGCCAGCCTGACGGAGCTTAATTGCTCCGGCAACCAACTCAACCTTAGCGATCCAGCCACCCAGGTTGCCCTGAAAGAGTTAAGAGATAGGGGAGCAGCGGTATACGCATGATAAAAAGCTCAACAGGCGAGGTATGTAGCCCCAATGATGATATTAAAGCCCTAGATCTGCATGGCACTAATGCCCTCAGAGCTAGACTATTGCAGATTCAAGCTGACTCTGGCAGCGGCGAAGCTGCTTTGCTGGCCGAGACTGATATAGCGGTAGCGGAGGAGAAAGCCAAGTTACTCACACCCGAGCAAAAAATCGCTGGGGCTGAAGCCCAAATCGAAGCCATGCACCAGTGGCTAATCCAGGACGGCACCTACTCGCCTGACGAGGTTGATGAAATAACCCAAGGGCTAAGCGTAGAATACGACCCTGATAATGACCAAGTTGTGGTTAATGGCAGTCTCTCCCTCCGCGGCCTGACCAACGCCGAAGGCCTAACCCTACCTACTAGCATCTATGGCAGTCTCTCCCTCAACGGCCTGACCAACGCCGAAGGCCTAACCCTACCTACTAGCATCTATGGCAGTCTCTCCCTCACCGGCCTGACCAACGCCGAAGGCCTAACCTTGCCCACTACCGTCGGTCGTGATCTCTTCCTCAACGGCCTGACCAGCGCCGAAGGCCTTACCCTACCCACTACCGTCGGTGGTGTTATCTACCTCGACGGCCTGACCAGCGCCGATAAAGACCTGTTGCGCCAACTGCGTCCAGACCTAGCAGCCAAAATTTATTAGATTAGCCCATAACACAAAACCCCCACTATAAAGTGGGGGTTTTGCTGTGTCGCAGAGCTAGGTTATAAAAGACCTAGCTGACGAGCACATGATGGCCACGGACCCCAACCACGAGCGGCTTGGGTTTCACGAGCCTTGGCATCCTGAACTTCAGGAGGTGCAAGGTCGGGGCGGGCATAACCGCCATAGTTGGCCCAGGTACCTAAGTTGTACTGGTAGGCACCAAAGTAACCGTTACCAGTGTTGGTGTTGTAGTTACCACCAGCTTCACAGAAACGCAACTGAGCCCAAACATCTTCACCACCTATTACCAATTTGGCTCTAGGGGCAGATGCAACAGCTCGAGCGGCCTTAGCGGCAGCGTCGGCTTGGGCCTTTGCTTCTTGAGCAACACGAAGGGGCTTAACGACGGCCTCATCGAACGAGGCACGTTGGTCTTTCAGCTCCAAGGTGAAGGTACTGGTATTAAGGTTCAGATTGTAGTTTTGTTTTATCCCATTCTCAGTCTGGCTAGCAGCCAAGGCTGGTTCGGCAATAGGTACTTGTATGGGGTTGATTGCCTGTTGCAATACCACGAAGGTGGCAAAAGCAGCGATATATATGTTACGCATATTTTGTAGAAGGCTATTCCGAACCGGAAATCGCCTAAAAAAAGTAGCTCCTGTTTAATGTTCTAATGTTTGGCGCTCAATTTAAAAGAGACCGGTTTAAGGGCCTCTTAATTGAACGGGCATATTATAACAAGCATAAGCTTATTTGTCAAGGGTATTTGGGTGCTAGGTGCTTATTTTACAGGTGTAGGGTTATTTTACACTTATGCTTGACAGTTTTAAAACGGGGTAATATTTGCGGATATTTTAATCTTTACAGACAAAATTACATATGTTATAGTTGTGGTCGTTTTGTACCCAATACAAAAAGAGGAGATAAGAAATGGCGCGAGCCACAATCTCGGCGGGACTGCCCGCTGCAGGAAAGACCACCTGGATGCGTAAGTTCGCATCCCAGACAAATGCGCTCTACCTGAGCGCGGACGAGGTCCGAGAGGAACTGTACGGTGATGCTAGCATCCAGGGCGATCCTAGCTACATCTGGAGCGTGGTGCACCAGAGGGCTCAAAACCACCTTTTGGACGGTGGTGACGTTGTGATCGATGGCACTTTCGTAAAGCGTGTGGATCGCGTTCGTTTGCTTCAGGCTCTCGAGAAGTCTGACTGCATCGAGTTGCGCTGGTTCACTACTCCGCTTCAGGTTTGCTTGGAGCGCAACCGTAACAGGCAGCGCCAGGTGGCAGAGCACGCGTTGCGGCGTATGGCTCGTCAGTTCCGTGAGACGCCCCCAGTGATCACTGAGGGATTCACACGGATCATCCTTGTACCCTAGTCCCACCCACCATCGCTGCTTTAGCTAGGGATGGTGCCTACCAGGGTCGCAGTGTAATGAAGAATGAATACCAAAAAAGCTCTATGCGATTGCATGGAGCTTTTTTACTAGCGCTTATTTTGGGCTTTTTTGCGTTCGTGCGAGTTGAGGTATTTTTTGCGGATTCTAATGCTATCAGGTGTAACTTCTAGTAGTTCGTCGTTTTCGATAAAGTCGATAGCTTGTTCAAGGCTGAGGTTGGTATAAGGCGCCAGCTTAATCGCGTCATCTGATCCGGAAGCACGAACATTAGTTAGCTTCTTTTCCTTCGCGACGTTGATTTCCATATCTTCAGTTCTGGTATTCAGGCCTATTACCATACCAGCATAAACCTTCGTTCCTGGAGCGATATAAGCGGTTCCACGAGCCTCAACGGTCTGTAGGCTATATGGAGTGGCGGTACCCATTTCGGCTGCGATTAGAGCCCCTTTTCGGAGTTGCTGGAGTGCTGGAGTAATTGGCGCGTAGCCTGTCGATAAGCTGTTCATAATAACAGTACCCTTGGTGGCAGTTAGCAGTACATTGCGTAGTCCAAGTAGGGTTCGGGTTGGTAGCTCATAGATTAGCTCGGTAGTGTTCTTGGTGGTTGGGCGTTGGTCTTTAATAATAGCTCGGCGCTGGCCTAGCTCGCTCTGTATGACACCGGCGTATTCGTCTGGAACTTCTACGGTTAGCTCCTCGATAGGCTCGAGGGTTTGGCCATCTTCTTGTTTGGTAATAACTTGGGGGCGACCAACTTCGAGCTCAAAGCCTTCGCGGCGCATCGTCTCGATAAGCACCGACAGGTGCAATTCGCCTCTTCCAGATACCAAAAACTGTGTGTCGCGCTCATCGACGAGCAAACCAACATTGGTTTCTAGCTCTTTGTGCAGGCGAGCGGCAATCTGGCGTGAGGTAGTCAGCGAGCCTTCTTTGCCAGCAAAAGGCGAGGTGTTGGGGCCAATACCAATTTGCAGGGTAGGCGGGGCAATTTGCATCATCGGCAAAGCCTCAGGGTTGGTTGGGTCTGCCAATGTGGTACCGATTGAGGCAATATCAATACCTGTAAGCGAGATGATGTCGCCAGCGTTGGCTTGGGCTACTTCGACCCTGTTCAGGCCGTCATTGACAAAAACCTTGTCGACCTTGGCCTTTACTGGCTTGCCATCGGCGTTGATTACGACTATAGCTTGACCAGGCTTAACAACACCTCGGCGAACTCGTCCGATGCAATATTTGCCTTGGTAGCTATCCCAATCCAAAGCTGTAACGAGCATCTGGAAGGCAGCATCGACATCGGCCTGAGGGGCAGGGATGTGGTTTAATATAGCCTCAAAGATTGGTGTCAAATCGGCCGTAATTGTCATATCCTCTGGTATTTCGCTCCAGGCTACGCCGTCTCTTCCGATGGCGTAATAAAACGGAAAGTCTAGCTGGTCGTCGGTCGTTGCAAGGTCCAAAAAGAGGTTACTTACTTCGTCCTCAACATCTTTAATGCGCGCGTCACGTTTGTCGATTTTGTTAATAACTACAACGGGCTTTAGTCCGAGTTCGAGGGCTTTTTGAAGCACAAATTTGGTTTGTGGCATGGGGCCCTCTTGGGCATCGACAATCAGCAGCACACCGTCGGCCATATTTAGGGTTCGCTCTACTTCTCCTGAGAAATCAGCGTGGCCTGGTGTATCGATAATGTTAATTTTGGTATCACCGTACTGCACTGCTGCTTGTTTAGCGGAGATGGTAATGCCTCTCTCGCGCTCCAAATCGCCAGTATCTAAAATAGTAGTTTGGCTCATTTCGGCTTGATTATCGCGAAAAGAGTTAGATTGCTTCAAAAGGCCATCTACCAGAGTAGTTTTACCATGATCAACATGGGCAATGATTGCGATATTTCGGATGTTGTTTGGATTAGTCATAATATTTGAGTGTTATCCTATAATTTGTCAGTAATAAATGTGTAGTTAAAAAATATCTAGTGAAAAATAAAAGCCCCGACATAGGGCTACCTAATATTTTTATAACTATAGCATAAAAGTTATCTGGTGTCGAGTACTTTTTGGTATATATTGCAATATCGATTTTGGTGTGGAATAATCGCTATCACTGATCCGCCAAGTTGTAAGGGGAGTCAAATTGCTAATAGCATCTTTACAAGAGGGAGATTGGAAGTACCTGGCCATAGTTGTTTTGGTGTCGATTGCCTTTGTACTGCTCTGCAGGCTGATACCTTGGGACGACGAAGATAATACCGACGACGATTAAGGATGGCAACTTTTAACAAATAAGCCAATCAGCAGCTAACTTAAAAAACCAAATACCATACTGGCTAAATTCGGCCACATTTAATACGTACATAGCCCTTCGAGATTCGAGGGGCTATTATTTATTTGCCCTTACTGGCTTTTGCCGAGAGTGACCTCGGCTGGTACAATGATTATTATGCGCGAAATACTAAGAATCGTTAGATACTCACTAAAACTCTGGCCCTACTATTTGGCAATCACTTTTTTTGTTGTTGTTTTGGCGGTCCTAAACTTGGCCACGCCGTTTTTGACCAAGGGTTTAATAGACGGCCTGACCACCAAATACTCCGGTGGCAGTGTTGATTTTAGCTACTTTTTGATGCTCTTGGGGCTGATGTTTTTGGCTAATGTGGCCATCACACTACTATCTAACATCAATGGTTTTATTGGCGACAATATGTCGGTCAAGCTCAATAGCCTGCTATCGAGCCGTTACTTTGAGCACCTAATGAGCCTACCAGTGGGATATTATGACAACGAGCTAACAGGCAAAATCACCGCCCGACTAGAACGCTCAATATCTACTATCAGTACCCTAATGCAAACGCTAGGCAATAATTTTGTGCAGTTCTTCCTAACCACAATTGTGACGCTAGTGGTGATATCGCTATATTCTTGGCCGGTGGCGCTGATGCTGGTCGTGATATTCCCAACTTATATCTGGATTACCCACCTCTCAAGCAAGTCGTGGCAGAAGACCCAAGAGGGCATCAACGCTGACCTCGACAAAGCCAATGGCCGGTTTATCGAGAGTATCGCTCAGGTTCGGGTTGTTAAATCTTTCGTGACTGAACTGCGCGAGGTTAATTTTTTTAAGTCCAAGCGAACATCAATCGAGCGCCAAACCAAGCATCAATCGAACCACTGGCACAAATACGATGTAATCAGGCGGATCATACTCAATGTCGTTTTTTTTGGTATCTACCTGGTGATTATTTGGCAGGCCTACATCGGTATGTATGGTTTAGGTACCGTAGTACTATTAATTACACTGGTCCTGCAGGCCGAGTTTCCGCTTTTTGGCAGCAGTTTTATCATCGACGCTCTGCAAAGAGCTAGTTCTGGCAGTAAGGACTATTTTGATGTTATGAATAAAAAAGCTGATATCGTCGATAGCGTTGACGCCAAGAAGCTGCGCGTTAAAGACGGCAAAGTTGAGTACCAGGATGTTAATTTTTCTTACGATAAGAAGGACAATCGAGTTCTAAGTGATATTAGTTTCACGATCGAACCTGGCAAAAAACTAGCTTTGGTCGGAGAATCGGGCGAAGGAAAAACTACATTGGCTAACCTCTTGTTGCGCTTTTACGATCTAAATAGCGGGCAAGTATTAGTAGATGGCCAATCCATAGCTGGCGTTACTCAAAATAGCTTACGCGAATCAATAGGCGTAGTGTTCCAGGAGCCGCTGCTGTTTTCTGGTACAGTGCGCGATAACATCGCCTATAGCAACTCAAAGCTAAAGGACTCCGAAATAATAGCTGGTGCTAAGGCCGCCAACGCTTACGGCTTCATCAAGAAGTTGCCCGATGGCCTCGATACCGAAATCGGCGAGCGCGGGGTAAAGCTCAGTGGTGGACAAAAACAGCGCATCGCGATAGCTAGGGCGATTGTCAAAAACCCCAAGATATTAATCCTAGACGAAGCTACTAGCAGCCTCGACAGCAAGGCCGAGCACGAAGTTCAGCTTGCATTAGAGCACCTCATGAAAGACCGCACCACACTGATTATCGCCCATCGACTCAGTACAATATCTGGAGTCGATACCATAGTTGGACTAAAAAACGGCCAGGTAGTCGAGGTTGGCTCGCCAGATGAACTGGCCAAAACTGATGGCATTTACGCCGAGCTACTGAAACTCCAAACCCTCGGACAAACCGAAGAAGGCCGTGCCAAGCTCAAAAAATACGATATGGAAAACTAGGTATTAGAATAGTGAATAACTCTCAGTCGCATCGACCATACAATGTATTTGATATGATCAATTCCGATAAGTTGGCTCTGCATATGCAGTTCGGATGTGGTTTCGGGACCAAGCTAGTACTCCTTCATGGGCTCGGCGCCTCTGGCAGGTACTGGCTCGGTGCGGCCGAACAACTAAAAGCCCAATACCAGATCACCAGTTATGATCTGCTAGGTTTTGGTGAATCTCCAAAGCCAGAAAACTTTGAGTACTTTCGTTGGCAACAAGCTGACGCCCTGCGCCAAGCTCTCTGGAACGACAAGCTACTGGGCAAAATAAACCTCGTCGGGCATTCTATGGGCGCGTTAGTGGCGCTCGATTTTGCCAAGCGCTATCCAAATAAAATCAACAAGCTGGTACTTGCTAATATGCCCGTCATGCTGTCAAAAGCCGACGGTGAGGCTGTCCGAAAACGCTACGCCGATAAGCTACCAAAAATTGAAAAATCTTTTAGCCATAAAGCCAAGCACGGCAACAAGAATAAAAAAGTAGCTGATGAGCACAAGGTTTTTCAGCACTACGACCTCGCACAGCTCAGCCCCTATGCCTACACGCAGGCCATTAAAAACTCGCCACGAGATAAGTCTATTCTTGATAATCTCGAGCGGCTGACTTTTCCGGTGTATATCATAAATACCGATAGCGATAAGGCCCTAATACCAAGTAACAGTAAGCTGCTGGCTTCCAAGTTACCAGATAGCCACATCATAAATGCTAAAGGCAGCCACCAGTTTCCAGTGCTAGACCCAAAAAGTTTTTCTGACATCATCAAGACCATTATTTAACTCCATGATTGACAGATGGGCGGGATGGTTGTATAATTCCAGCCACTGACAGCATCTTCCAAAGGAGGAGACCCAGTGGTAGTTGAAAAGCTAACCGAGTGGGTGCAAGTCATCCACGAACTTAAAATTATGCTCCTAGGAGACTGCATCGACGCATTCTCTATCGAGTATAAAGCCCCCATTTCTGGGGCACCGATGTCGAGCTTTTATAGCTTCAGCTCAATGAAGGAGCTCGATATATTGGGTGAAGTTCTGCCGTCGGTTTTACCATTGGCCAGAGCTTATGAAATTCGCTCCCAAGAGCTTGTCACGTTAGGCGGCAAACCCTTCAGGGTTGCCAACATCAAGCTCATCCAATAACTTCATCCTTAAACCCGCCCTAACAAGGGGCGGGTTTTTTACTTGAATAATATCTTGTAATCTGGTATTATAGAAAAAGCAAAATTAAATTAACGCAACATATCGGTCACTAACTCCTCCCACTCGGGAAAGACCGGTAGGTGTACAAGGAGAAATCAGATTATGCCAAAAGCCAAAGGGGCTACCGAAAGTACCAAACAGACGACTGCTAAAACAGTCGACCCATTATTAAAGCAGCTCTTAGAAGCTGGAGCTCATTTTGGGCAGCGCGTCGCTCGCTGGAACCCAAAAATGAAACCATATATTTATGGTGCCAGAGGCGGAGTCCATATTATTGACCTAACCAAAACCCACGATCAGCTTTTGACAGCCGAGAAATTTGTTGAAGCCACCACCAAAATGGGAGGCACAGTGCTATTTGTCGGTACCAAGAGGCAAGCTCGACCAATAGTAGAAAAGTCAGCCAAAGATACTGGCATGCCTTATGTTATTAATCGTTGGCTCGGTGGAATGCTTACCAATCTCGAGACTATTCAGACTCGAGTCGACCGGCTTAAAAAGCTTCGAAATGATTCGGCCGAAGGCAAACTAGTTGGTACCAAAAAAGAAAAAGCCGACCTCGAGCGAGAAATGGAAAAGCTTGCCAATATTTTTGATGGGATATCTGAAATGAAGACCTTGCCATCAGTAGTTTTTATAACCGATATACTCAAAGACGACATCGCCGTGTCTGAAGCCAACAAGCTGGGCATTACGACCATCGCAATATGCGACACCAATACTAACCCTCAGCTCATCACTTACCCAATCGCCGCAAACGACGATGCCGTACGAACAATTAATCTAATCACAACTCGTATCGCTGATGCTACCAAGCGCGGCAGTGAACTATACAGAGCCAAGACAGCCGAGGTAGCGGCCCAAGAGATTACCAAAAATGAGGCCGAAGCTGCCAGTGAAGCCAAGGCCAAAGCTGATGCCGACGCTGCGACTACTAATGAAGCCGAAGCTGTTGCTGGCACTAAACCAGAAGTCAAAGAATAATTAGGAGGTAAAATCAAAATGAATATCGAAGATATTAAAAAGCTAAGAGAAACCACTGGGGCCGGAATGATGGATGCCAAAGCAGCATTAGAGGAAGCTGGCGGCGATTTTGATAAAGCAATTGCCGTTTTACGCAAAAAAGGATTGGCTAAGGCAGCCAAAAAAGCCGATCGTACTACTGCCGTCGGAGTTATCGAAAGCTACGTCCATAGCAGTAAAATTGGAGTACTAGTAGAGGTCAACTGCGAAACAGACTTCGTGGCTCGCACCGACGATTTTAAGGCTTTCACTAAAGACTTGGCAATGCACATCACCGCCTCTAATCCGGCATATCTTAATCCTCAGGAAATACCCGAGGACGAACTCAATAAAGAAAAAGACGCCATCAAAGACGAAGTTTTGGCTAGCGGTAAGCCAGCTGAAGTCGTCGATAAAATAATCGAAGGCAAACTCGACAAATGGTACCAAGAGGTATGTCTTTCGGAACAGTCCTTTATTAAAGACCCCGACCAGACAATCGAGCAACTAAGACAAGCATTAGTGGGAAAGCTAGGCGAAAATATTGTAATAGCGCGCTTCGTGCGCTTTGAAGTGGGTGGTGCATAATAGTAGCTTTGAGCTATAATTAGATATTATGGATGCACAATTACTAAAACAAGCTGAGAGCAAATTTGATGACGCTATCGACCACTTGGTCGCTGAGCTAGCTGGGGTTCGTTCTGGTCGAGCCAGCGCTGGGTTGGTAGATACTATTAAGGTCGAGGTTTATGGCCAGTCGATGCCCCTTAAATCTATCGCCACTATCAGTACACCTGACGCCAAGACAATCCAGATTCAACCCTGGGACCAAACCAACCTTCCATTTATCGAAAAAGCCCTCAGCGAAAACCAAAACCTGGGCTTAAACCCAAGCAACGACGGACGTGTTATACGGGTTAGTCTCCCGGCCCTCTCAGAAGAAACCCGAACCCAATTGACTCGAGTCATCAAAGAGAAAGCTGAGGCTGGCAATGTTAGCTTGCGCAATGCTCGTCACGAAGCAATTAATGCCGCAAAATCAGCTGAAAAATCCAAAACCATCACTACCGATCAAGTTGCTAAATTACAAAAAGATCTTGATAAATCTATCGACAGCTATAATAAAAAGATTCAAGAGATATCTACTAGTAAAGAGCAGGAAATAATGTCGGTTTAGTGCCGACAGATTGACTGATGAGCCAAACAATCCTACCTAAGCACATCGGTTTTATACTTGATGGAAATCGCAGATGGGCCCAAGAGAGAGGGCTACCAAAGCTCGCAGGGCACAAAAAAGGCTATGATAATCTCAAAGTTATTGCAGAGCAGTGTTTTGATTTGGGTATCGAAACTGTTTCGGCATATATATTCTCGACTGAAAACTGGAACCGCGAGCTAGAAGAGGTTAATTATCTGATGGACCTAGCTCTCAAGATATTCACCTCAGATCTCAAAGAACTAACCGATAAAGGTATCAAGGTTGTGGTCTCGGGTAACCACAATCGGCTCGACAAAAAAATCATTAGTGCTATCGCCAAGGCTACTGAGCAGACCTCTACCAACACCAAGGGCACCATTAACCTATGTTTTAATTATGGCGGACAGACCGAAATAGTTGACGCTGTCAAAAAAATTATCACAAACGGAACTAAAGCCGATGATGTCACTACCGAGATATTACGTGAAAATCTCTACCACCCAGAGTTACCTCCAGTTGATTACATTATTCGTACATCTGGCGAGCAAAGACTCAGTAATTTTCTTTTGTGGGATAGCGCCTACGCCGAGCTTCAGTTTGTACCAATCCACTGGCCCGACTTTGACCAAGCCGAACTCGATAAAGTTATTGCAGTCTACGCTAGTCGAATGAGGCGGTTTGGCAAATGATCCTTACGATTATTGTTGTTATATTGATATTTTCGGCTTTGGTTATAGCCCACGAGTGGGGGCACTTTATCGTTGCTCGGCGCAATGGTGTAAAGGTCGATGAATTTGGCGTCGGGTTTCCACCCAAGCTGTATGGCAAAACCATCAGAGGTACGCTCTATAGCCTAAACTTATTGCCGATTGGTGGCTTTGTTAGGCTCAAGGGCGAGGACCAACTCGTCAAAGATAAAGATAGCTTTTCGTCTAAATCTTTCAGGGTAAAGTCTAAAGTGGTAATGGCCGGCGTAGCTATGAACCTGGCAATCGCCTATTTTATAGTTTTGTTTTTGATGGTATTTGGTATGCCGTCAATTTTGCCATCTGGTTTTACTAGTGTTGGCCCGATTAAACCTTATAAAATAGATTCGTCTGCCCTGAAAGCCGTATCTATCACAAAAGGCTCGGCAGCCGAAAAGGCTGGCATTGTTATCGGTAATGAAATAATCAGTGTCAATGGTATCGAAACAAAAACCGAGGACCAGCTCAAGGCTAGTACCAAGCAAAATGCTGGCAAATCAGTGGAGCTGGAAGTTCGACGGGGCTCAGATACCAAAATTATCTTGGTCCAGCTGGGTACAGATTCGACCAAGGGCTACTTGGGGCTGGCCGCCCAAAGCGAGCAAAGAGCATACTACAATCCGTTTGTGGCCATCATAGGTGCTATTATTACGACTTTTTCGTTGGCGCTACTGACGGTCGCTGCTTTTGGTAATTTTATTGTAGGGCTCTTCACCAAAGCCCAGGTTAGTGGCGATGTCGCAGGGCCAGTAGGCATTGTTAGTATCTTCGGAAGTGTGATGCAATTCGGTTGGCGCTATGTGCTAGCCTTTGTAGCCTCAATATCTTTAAGTCTGGCGGTTGTTAATAGTCTACCTATCCCGGCTCTCGACGGCGGCAGATTTGCTCTGATGGTATTAACCAAGTTTGGTCTTAAAATAACCCCCGAACGTGAGGCCCTTATACATTGGCTTGGCTTCGGGTTTTTAATAATTTTGGTTTTTATTATTACTATCTCAGACATTTCTAGACTTTAACTCTGGTCAGTATCAGCTTGAGTTGCTAAACTAGGGAATATGATTGACGCGATCTTAGGAAAGTTCTCGCACGATATTGGTATTGATTTAGGAACAGCCAATACGCTAGTTTATGTACGCGGAAAAGGGATTGTCATCAACGAGCCCTCGGTGGTCGCAATCAACACCAAGAACAAACAGATCTTAGCCATTGGCGACGAAGCCAAGCGAATGGTCGGCAAAACACCTTCCAATATCATCGCTACCAGGCCGCTAGTTGATGGCGTAGTTAGTGACTTCGAAATAACCGAGCAGATGCTGCGCTACTTTATCGAAAAAGTGCATCGCGAGAGCTTCGTGCTATTCCCGCGACCTAGGGTTGTAATTGGTATCCCATCCGGGGTTACTGAAGTCGAGCGCCGTGCCGTCGAGGATGCCGCCACCAACGCCGGTGCCAGACAGGCTTTTTTGATTGAAGAGCCAATGGCAGCAGCAGTTGGTAGTGGTTTGGCTATTCATGACTCAGCTGGCAGTATGGTCGTAGACATCGGCGGAGGTACCAGCGAAATGGCGGTTATTAGTCTAGGAGGAATAGTAGCTAGCCGATCAATCAGAATAGCTGGAGACGAGCTGACCGAAGACATCATCGCTTATTGTAAGGACCAATTCAATCTGCATATCGGCGAGCGAACTGCCGAAAATATCAAAATCAGTATTGGCTCGGCAGTTAAGCTAAAGAAAGTCCTAGAAGGCCCTGTGCGCGGTAGAGATATGGTTACAGGTTTGCCTAAAGAAATTATCGTTAATTCTAACCAAGTCCGCGAGGCGCTAGCAAAAAGTGTTCGTGCGATTGTCGACGCCGTAAAATACACCATCGAAGAAACCCCACCGGAGCTGCTGGCGGATATTATGGACAAAGGTATTTACCTAGCTGGCGGCGGAGCTTTGCTCAAGGGACTCGATGTACTACTAGCCCAGCAAACCAAAATGCCAGTACACATTGCCGCCGATCCACTAACTTCGGTCGCGAGAGGTACCGGCATGGTACTGGAAGACCTCGACAGCCTTAAAGATGTACTTGTCTCAACAGAGTACGAGAAAGCCCCGTACTAGGTGCCTAAATGAAGCGCAAGCAGACATTATCGCTAGCGGTAATTTGCTCAATCGCCCTGATTCTGATTGGCCTAAAGTATGCTGGTGGCTTTTGGCCTTTTAGGGCAATCAACGATAACATCCTAAATCCTATTGGTGGGTACCTTGCCAACACTGGCAGGGGCTTCAAAGAAAACATTGAGCTGATATCGAAAGCCACCGAACTTTCTAGGCAAAATAAAAGCCAAGATTCCGAAATAGTTGCACTCAAAAACCAGCTATCGAGCCTTAAGGAAATTGCTAACGAAAACGAGGACCTTCGTAAGCAATTAAGCTTTAACGAGCGTTTAAACCTTAATCTAACTCCAGCCAGAGTTGTATCTAGCGAAGGAACCAGTCTCAGAAAATTCATCACAATCGATCGAGGCAAAAATAGTGGCATCACCAGTGGTATGGCTGTGGTCTCATCAGGAGTATTGGTGGGAACAATTGAGAGTGTCGACCAATTTAGCTCAACCGTGTTTTTGACTTCAGACCCCGAGTACCGAGTGCGCGGCATTGGTCAAGATGGCCGAGCTCAAGGAATTGTTCGTGGTCAATTAGGGCAAGGTTATTTATTCGAGAAAATAACCCAAGCCGAGTCACTAGCCAGCGGGGAGCTGGTCATAACTACCGGCTCAGGGCTAATTCCTAAAGGCATACTAATTGGTCAGGTAGAATCCGTCCAAAAAAGCGATAATGCTGTCTTTCAGTCTGCGCAGTTGCGTCCGCTGGTCAATAACGCCAACCTTGAAATCGTCTTTGTGGTGGTGGGCCTAAAACAATGAAATCCGTTTTTTTAGCTATATGCTTAGTAATTTGCGTGCTACTGCAGCTATTTTTTTTGCAAAGCTGGCAGACATCTGGAATTACTGGCAATCTGATTTTAAGCTTCATTGTAATAGCAGCCTTATTTGCTTCGACCGAAGAGTTGCTTTGGCTGGCGCTTTTTGGGGGGCTATTTAGCGACCTATATTCGTCTTCAGAATTTGGCTTTTATCTAGGATTTTATCTGTTGGTAGCTGTTATTGCCAAATACTTCTTAAAGTTTGGTGAGGATGAGTATTCGTGGTGGAAGCCTATAGTCTATTTGGTAGCGGTTTGTAGTGTGCAAGCAATAATGGTGAGCCTGCCACTATTGGCCTCAAACTCACCTCTAGCTGTCACAGCTAGGCTGGTGGTATACGTTAGCTTTACTGCAATCGCTGGCGTAGTCTGGTATCTGATATTCACTCAGCTAGTCGAGCTGTCAAAAAAAATTAATTCCCTAAGATTTTGAGGTAAAAGTGAGTTTATTCGGAGATTTTTACGAAAACCCGATCCGCTTTAAGCGGAATAAAAAAGAGCTAATGGTATCCCAGAGCGAGGATTGGAGTGCCGCTATTTTGTCTGGTTCTAGCGAGCTTGTCGCTAGTGAAGGCTCCGTGCCTAAATCTATTTATTTTATAATTAGCATCATCGTTGCTTTGGCCTCGCTGGTACTGCTCTGGAGGTTATTCTCGCTGCAAATAGTTAATGGCAAAAGCAATGCTCTACTTGCTAGCGGCAATAGAGTTAGGACGACAATAATTACGGCTCCTCGGGGCGCTATCTACGACCGCAATGGTGTTTTGTTAGCTCGCAATACGGCTCAGTTTGATCTGGTAGTTACTCCTAGCCAGCTTCCGAAAGATAAAAACGATATTACCAAGATGTCGCAAACTCTAGCATCGATCCTGGGACAACAAGCCGATGAGCTTCAAAATAGGCTACTAAACGCACAAAAAACAGATCGACCCCAAGTTGTCCTGGAGGCCAAAATAGAGCGTGAAAAATCCTTACAAGTCGAAGAAAAACTGCGCGACCTGCAAGGGCTTAGCCTCGAGACGTCCCCTCAACGCGAATATCTAGATTCTGGAATGCTGGCACACTTTTTGGGCTACATCGGACGTATTTCTGAGCAGGAGTGGAATGACAACCCGGAGTATCGACCGGTCGATATGATAGGTAAAAGTGGTATCGAAAAAAGCTACGAAGCCGATCTTAAAGGCGTGGCCGGCAAAGAGCAGGTTGAAGTTGACTCAACTGGAAAGCCAATTAGGTTTTTGGCCAGGGTTGAGCCAAAGGCCGGCAGCAATATTATGCTAACGGTAGATATGGGATTACAAAAGCAACTCTATGAAGCTATCAAACAGCAGGTCGAAAAGGCTGGCTCCAAGGCTGGCTCAGGGGTCATTGTCGACCCTCGATCCGGCGAGCTACTAGCGGCTGTTAATTATCCGACTTACGATACTAACCTATTTGCAAAGGGTATCAGCCAAACAGATTACGACAACCTACTCAATAGTGATGCCAAGCCTTTGCTCAATCGGGTGACATCTGGTAGTTATCCGATAGGGTCAGTTATTAAGCCCTTTATATCTACGGCCGGTCTACAAGAAAACGTCATTAGCGCCTCGACCGTGGTGGTGGATAGGGGCAAGCTAGATGTTCCGAATATTTATGACCCAACGATAGTCTATAGTTTTAAGGGTTGGAAGCCCGAGGGTATTGGACCTGTCAATGTAGTTGGGGCTATCCAGTGGAGTTCAGATATATTTTTCTACCAAGTCGGAGGCGGTTTTCAGAGCTTTCAAGGGCTTGGCGAACGGCGACTTCTCGATTGGTACTCGAGGTTTGGATTTGGTAAAAAAACCGGGATAGATATTGCCGAAGAAGGCTCAGGGCTATTGCCATCCCCAGAGCTAAAAAAGAAAAACACCGGAGAATCTTGGTATGTTGGTGACACTTATAATATATCGATTGGCCAGGGCGACTTTAGGGCTACTCCGTTGCAAGTTGTAATGGCAACCTCTGTAATAGCAAATGGCGGTAAGCTACTAAAGCCGCATCTACTGTTATCGGTCGCATCAGACGAAACTCTAGTCCGGAAGGCTCCTATCGATATACTTCGAGCAGACTTTATTTCTCCGGGCAATATAAGAATAGTACAGGAGGGTATGGAAGCGGCAGTTAGCGGCGGTACGGCCTGCTGCATCATTAAGGCCGAAGTACCAGTCCAGGTAGCTGCCAAGACAGGCACTGCTGAGACCTCTTCAGAGGGTTACGACGGCAAGAACCCCCGTACCAAGCCACATGCTTGGTTCAGCGCCTACGCTCCTGCTGGTAGCCCCAGGATAGCATCGCTAGTAATGATCGAAAACTCTGGTGAAGGGTCGGTTTTTGCAGCGCCCGCTACCAGGGAAGTCTATAAGTGGTACTTTGCTAACCGCTAGTACGCTAAAATAATGTTTGACATCGCCCTGATATTTTGCGATAATAAAAACAAACAAGTAATATCTTTTAACACCCTTTTTATAGAAAAAATGTTCAAAGATTCCTCGCTCTAGAAAGCGATTTTTTGTTTTATTGGGTCCAAAGAAAGGAAACACCAATGGCTAAAAATAACGATTTTTACCTAACTAAAGAAGGTCTTACAGAGCTACAAGCTGAGCTTGAAGACCTAAAAAATAATAAGCGCAAAGAAGTTGCAACCTCTCTGAAAGAAGCCAAAGAGTTTGGCGACTTAAGTGAAAATACCGACTGGGACGATGCCAAATCTAGGCAACTCTTTATCGAGGGTCGAATTTCCGAACTCGAAAACATCCTCAAGCGAGCTAAGGTTATCGAAGGTGGAGATAGCGATGAAGTCTCTGTCGGGTCTACCGTCGATGTGCAGATCGAAGACGACAAGCACACTTTTAAAATTGTCGGTTCAACTGAAGCCAACCCTGATGCTGGCAAGATCTCGCACGAATCCCCTATTGGAAAAGCTCTAATGGGCAAAAAAGTAGGTGAGCATGCTGAAGTACAGATCCCAGCTGGTTCTATTACCTATAAAATACTAAAAGTTAAATAGATCCCTTCCTCTCCCAGAAGACCCTACCAGAGTTTTCGGTAGTCAGGTATAATTAATCTATGAATCATGACAACCAAAATCATTATTGGCTAGATATTTTAGTAGCTAAGATTATAAAAAAGCACCCTGAGGGAGAATTAATTGTTTCGAGTGGTATTTCGCCATCCGGACCTTATCATGTTGGTCATGCACGCGAAATATTGACCGCCGATGCAGTGGCGCGAGGCCTAAAAGAAGCTGGCAGACTGGTGAGACACCTTCACTTCGTGGATGCTTTTGATGCACTTCGAAAGCGCTACCCTTACTTGCCAGAATCATACGAAAAAGAGGCTGGAAAGCCTCTGTATTCTATCCCTGCACCCAATGGCAAATCCGAAAGCTATGCCATGGAGTTTTTTAGCGAGTACAAAAAGAGCGCCGAGAAGCTTGGTATCGATATGGATATTATTTGGACTCATGAGCTTTATGAAAAAGGAATGTTCACTGAAAAGATTGCGCTTTGCTTAAAGAAGCGCGATGAAATCGCCAAAATACTTTTTGATGTAAGCGGCCGTGAAGTAGCAGAAGATTGGCAGCCGATTCAAATACTTGATGAATCGACCGGAAAGCTTAATACAGCAAAATTCATTGGTTACGACTTCGATACCAATAAGGCTCATTATCTAGGTGGAGATGGCAATGAATATTTTGCGGATGCCAGCAAGGGTCAGGTCAAGCTTGATTGGCGACTAGATTGGCCGGCACGCTGGGCAATGTTTGGTGTAAAAATCGAAGACTTCGGCCGAGAGCACGCTACTAAAGGTGGGAGCTATGATACTGGAGAGGTTTTGGCCAAAGAAATTTTTGGTTTCGAGGCGCCAATACCTGTTCCATACGACACCATTAATCTTAAGGGCGAATCTAAAAAAATGAGCTCATCGCTTGGTAATTTAGTTACACTGCTGGAATCCTTGGAAATTATTCCCCCAGAAGTATTGCGCTACTTTACTTTTAAAAGCCGACCAGAGAAGCAATTGAGCTTTGATCCGGGCCTAGGCTTATATACTTTGATCGACGAATACGCCAAAACCGAATCAGCCACTCTTGCCGGCGAAGAGCCAGAATTCAAGCGCGCTTGGCAGACTGCCAGTCTTGCTGGCGATGAACATGTAATTAGTACGGTGCCATTTTCCCATATGGTTACACTTTATCAGACAGCTCAGGGTGATCTAGATATGGTTATTGATATGCTCAAGCGAACTGGACATGAAGGGGCTGCCGAAACCCAAGCAGAGTCTATTGGGAGAGAATTGACTTACGTAAAAAACTGGCTTGAAAAATACGCCCCTGATAGCATTAAATTTGAAGTTCAGGCAAAGCTACCAGAATTAGAGCTATCCTCGCAAGACCACGATTTTTTAGCCAGTCTGGCATCCTCACTGGGCAATGCTGAGCTTACCCCAGATACAATTCACGATACTATTTACGCCACCGCAACGGCAAAAGATATTAAGCCAGGTGTAGCCTTTAAGCTTCTCTATCGGCTCTTTTTAAATAAAGACCAGGGCCCAAAGCTCGGCTTTTTCTTATCGAGTTTAGACAGAGATTTTGTGATAGATAGGTTATCGCTTAAAAGTTAGGTTATAATAAAGTTATGTTAGATATTAGATACATCAGAGACAATCCTAAAGAGGTTCAGCAATCTATCGCACGGCGCGGTTTGGTTATGGATGTTGAAGAACTACTGGCTGTCGATACCACCAGGCGTCGACTTATTGCCGAACTCGAAGTAGTCCAGGCCAGTCGCAATGCCATTGCTTCGCAGGGTAAAAATGCTAAGCCCAGTACTGAGCAAATTAGCCAGGGCAAGGAGCTCAAGTCGCAACATGAAGCACTCGACTTGGAGCTTAATAATACCTTAGCTCATTACAATGAGCTGCTTTCGGAAGTGCCGAATATCATTGCTGAGGGTACTCCAGATGGAGATGAAGAAAATAACCAAGAAATTTATAAATGGGGCAATACAGATCTAGGCTTTGAACCCAAGGATCATCTTGAGATAAGCGAACTGTATAATCTGTACGATTTCGAAGCTGGTGCTAAGGTGTCGGGAAATAAGTTTTATTTTACCAGACATAAAGCTGTCAAATTGTGGCAGGCGATTCAGCTTGCCACCCAAGAAATAGTGGAGGCCGCTGGATTTGAGCTAATTAGTGTTCCACACCTAGTTAGCACCGAGATAGCTGCTGGAAGTGGTTTTTTGCCGAAGGGCGAAGAAAACCAAAACTATCTAGATAAAGAACAGAACTTAGTGCTAATAGCCACCTCTGAGATACCAATCACAGGGCTACATAGTAATGAGGTTTTGGAGCTAGGTAGTGCTATAAAGTATGCAGGCATTAGCCCTTGCTACCGCCTCGAGGCTGGAGCTTACGGTAAATTTAGCAAAGGACTGTACCGCACTCACCAATTTGATAAGCTTGAGATGTACGTATTTTGTAGGGCCGACCAAAGTGATGCAACATTGCAGGCCATTTTGAAAATTGAGCGCCAGATCTGCGAGCAATTCGAGATACCCTACCGAGTAGTGCGCATTGCAGCTGGCGATTTAAGCACCCCGGCTTACGAAAAGTACGATGTCGAATACTACTCACCTGTCGATGGCCGTTATCGCGAGCTGACAAGCTGCAGTAATTGTACCGACTTCCAAGCAAGGAACCTCAATATTAGGTATCGTGATGAGGCTGGAAAACTAGCTTTTGCCCACACCCTCAATGGTACGGCGGTTGTTTCGAGCCGAATGCCAATCGCAATCCTCGAAAACCACCAGACCGCCGATGGCAAAATAAAACTGCCAAAGCCCATCGCCAAGTATTATGGAGCAGACGAGTTATAAAATAACTAAGGAGGTAAGATGATAAAAATACAGTTGACAGGTCGTAAGTTCGAAATCGATAACGAACTCAAAAAATATACCAACCGTAAGCTCGGAAACCTCGACAAGTATTTGCCCAGATCACATCGCAACCAAGGTATGACAGTAGAAATATTCAAAGATCCATCTGGTAAAGAAGATAACCGCTATAAGGTTGTAGCAGTCTTGAAAGTTCAGGGCCCCGACATCGTAGCCGAAACAGCCACCATCAATCCTCATTCAGCGGTCGATATAGTCGAACAAAAGCTCAAAATACAGATCAGGAAGTACAAAGAAAAGCACCAGCCCAAAAAAATCCGTATAAAAGATATTTTAGACAAATTCACTTCGCAATAAGCTCTCCGAACCTGTATAATAACTAGCATGTCAATTTTTACTAAAATCTTTGGCGATCCTAATGATCGCGAAATAAAAAAAGACCGTCTAATTGTAGTTAGTATAAATGCGTTAGAACCAGCCATTAAGGCTCTAACTGATAAGCAGCTAAAAGCCAAAACTGACGAATTTAGATCTCAACTCAAGAAGGGCAAGGATCTCGATGCAATTCTGCCAGAAGCTTTTGCGGTAGTCAGAGAGGCCTCAAAGCGTACTCTCGGTCAGAGACAGTTCGATGAGCAGCTAATTGGTGGTATAGTTTTGCATGAAGGCAAAATAGCCGAGATGCGCACCGGAGAGGGGAAAACATTAGTTGCAACCTTGCCGCTTTATCTTAACGCTCTCGAGGGAAAGGGCGCTCACCTTGTGACCGTCAACGATTATTTGGCTCGCGTTGGTGTTGGCTGGATGGGCCCCATTTATCATTCGCTCGGAATGACATCAGCGGTTGTGTTGCCACAAGGCTGCTTTATTTATGACCCCGACTTTTCAGACGACTCACACCACGATGTGCGACTCCGCCAGCTTCGACCTGTGAGCAAGCAAGAGGCCTACCTGGCAGATATTACTTATGGAACAAATAACGAATTTGGGTTTGATTATTTGCGCGACAATATGGTTTCGGATTTGAACGAATGCGCCCAGCGTAAACTCAATTTTGCGATCGTCGATGAGGTAGATTCGATCCTTATCGACGAAGCTCGAACACCGCTGATTATCTCCCAGTCGGCTGGTAAAAGCACCGAACGATATCAGCTATTTGCCAAGCTAGCTCGCAAACTCACCAAAGACGAGCACTATAGCGTCGATGAAAAGCAAAAAGCAGTGAGCCTCAACCCCAAGGGCATTACAAAAATCGAGCAAGAGCTAGGAGTCGAAAATGTCTATGATGCCGAGAACATCGAAGATGTGCACCATATCGAACAGAGTCTCAAAGCTGAGGCGCTTTTTGTACGCGACAAGGACTATGTTGTATCCGAGGGTGAGATTGTTATTGTCGACGAATTTACCGGCCGACTATTGGCTGGCCGTCGGTATTCCGAAGGCTTGCATCAAGCCATCGAAGCCAAAGAGGGCGTTATGGTTCAGCAAGAATCCCAAACTCTAGCGACCATTACTTTTCAAAACTTCTTTCGCCTTTATAGTAAGCTAGCAGGTATGACAGGAACAGCCCAAACCGAGGCTGAGGAGTTTGCCAAAATCTATAATCTCGAGGTAACCCGCATCCCAACACATCGCCCGATGGTCCGAAAAGACCTCAAGGACCGTATTTATAAATCCGAAACCGCTAAACACAATGCTGTAGTCGAGGAAGTTCGTGAACGAATCGCGAAAGGCCAACCGGTGCTACTTGGTACGGCCAGTATCGAGAAAAACGAAGTACTCAGCGCCCTACTCACAAAAGCTGGTATCAGACACGAGCTTTTAAATGCCAAGAATAACGAACGCGAGGCCGAGATAGTAGCGCTGGCTGGCCAAAAATCTGCCGTAACGCTAGCTACCAATATTGCCGGGCGTGGTACCGATATCGTGCTCGGGGAGGGCGTCAAAGAAGTTGGTGGGCTACATGTTATAGGTACTGAGCGCCATGAATCTCGACGAATCGATAATCAGCTTCGTGGACGAGCGGGCCGACAGGGCGACCCAGGCTCGAGCCAGTTCTTTGTCAGCGTTGATGACGATTTGATGCGTATTTTTGGAGGCGACCGCATTGGTTCGCTTATGAAAACCCTGAACCTCCCTGATGATATGCCGATAGAGAACAGCGTAATATCCAAATCGCTCGAGAGTGCTCAAAAGCGCGTTGAGGGCCACAACTTTGATACCCGTAAACACCTCGTGGAATATGACGATGTCATGAACTCCCAGCGCGAAGTTATATACGGCGACCGTCGCCGATATCTTGAAGGCAAAGATCTCCATACAGATGTAGAGGCGATGTTCACTCATGAATACAGCCTAATTGTCGCTGCCAATACCAATGCCAAGAATGGCTCGGTAGATCTTCCTGAATTACAGAAGGTGGCCAGCACCATCAATCCTTTACCAGAAGACTGGGCCAGCTCTCTAACTACCAAGGTCCCCGAGCTAATCACCGAAGATTTACTCCAGCGCACCAAGGACTCTATTAAAATACGACAGCAGTCGCTGGGGGACGACGTTATGGCGTTGGTTTATCGCTTAGTGTTATTAAAGACTGTCGATAGCGCCTGGCTCGAGCACCTCGAGAATATGGATCACCTCCGTGACGGCATTGGTCTGCGTGGCTATGGACAACGCGACCCATTGGTCGAATATAAAGCTGAGGCTTTCGGAATGTTCCGTCGGCTGCAGGATAATATCCGGACCGAAGTTGTCAGCACAATATTAAAGGTTGATATCCAAAAGCAAGCCGACATTGCCGAGCATACCGAAACTGAGATTACCGAGGGGGCCGAGCGCGCCAGTACCAGTATGGATCGAGCAGTCAAAAAACAATCAGTCGAAGCCAAAACTAGTTTTAGATCTAACCCAGCACCGTCGCGCCCCAACCTAACTCCAATTCGTAAGAAATCGAAAAAAAGTAAAAAGAGAAACAAGAAACGCTAAATCTCACTTTGCATATTGCATATAGCATATAGACTATTGCTTTTAGGTCCTTCATCGGTATAATTATAAGCATAATAATAAAGGCCTAACAATACATGCCAGAAACATCTCCATCTCCAAATCTAAATGTCCCATTTGTACCCTCTAGTCCATTAACTTCAAAGGACATAACTCCTCCGTCTGGCGAAACGGCGGAGTTAGCCACAGTTACGGACATCAATAAATTTCGCGAAGGCAAAGAGTCTCGTGCTGGTCGCCCACCCGCTGCACCAGCCCGCAGTATGGATATTAAAAAGCGTGATACATCGGTACCGCCATCCCCAGACGAAGCGCCACCTCTCGCAACCCTGCCCCCAAGTCCGCTAGCATCGGTGACTACACCAGATACAGCCGATACTGGTAGGGCCGACATCAGCGATTTGGTTAACATCGATTCTAAGGGTCGAGGCCATGAGCCTAGCCAAAATAATATCTCGGGCAATAAATCTGGTGGCCAATTTATTTCAGAAGATAATATGGACACAATAGCCGATAACGCCGACTTTATTAGAAACAACCTTCCTGGTAGCGAACCAACTCCAGAGGAACCAACTCCAGAGGAACCAACTCCAGAGGAACCAACTCCAGAGGAACCAACTCCAGAGGAACCAACTCCAGAGGAACCAACTCCAGAAGAACCAACTCCAGAAGAACCAACTCCAGAAGAACCAACTCCAGAGGAACCAACTCCAGAGCCACCAGTTCCAGAGGGTCCGTACCCTCCATTCGATTTATACCCTCCCGAGGATGAAGACGGGCCAGAAACATCTCCAGAAGAACCAGCGCCAGAAGAACCAGCGCCAGAAGAACCAGCGCCAGAAGAACCAGCGCCAGAAGAACCAGCGCCAGAAGAACCAACTCCAGAAGAACCAACTCCAGAAACCCCTGACGGTCCAGATGGTCCCGATGGTCCAGAATCAAGAGGCGACCGAGCTGTTCGGAACCTCGATGATTCAATCGTAGCTTTTGCTCGAGCTCGAATTGCGCTGGAGCGAATCCTCGGTGGTAAAAACCAAGAGGCTTATGATGTTGCAGAAGCAAATCTGCATCTAGCCTACAATGAGTACATAGCTAACCTCTCCGAAGAGGTTGCAGAAGGCAACAGAGAGCTAAATACCAGAGTCGAGGCATTAGGCGCTGGAATCGATTCTATCTCAGATCAAATTAGCGCCACCGAAGATGCTATTGCTTCGGCAGCACCAGATGCCGATATTGCGCAGATGTACGCTAATATAGCTGCCCACGAAGCTCGGCAGCAAGAGCTAGAAAGCAGGCGAAGTGAGCTTCAAAGCCAAATCGAAGCCAGCGAAGTCCGTAATAACGAAATTATTGCCCAGAGGGTAGCTGAAGTTAGTGCTAGGGTCGATAGCGAAATGCTTGCTCAGCGCGAGCGCGCCCATCCGCGCCTTACTAAAATTAACGAATGGCTTCGGACCCATACCAAAACCAGAATAGTAGTAGGTGTGGCTCTGGCAGCCAGCGGATTTGTTGGTGTGGTTACTGGCAATGTGCCCCTCGTTGTGGGCTCCATAGCAGCTCGTGCGGCCCTTAGCGGCTACGGTGGATACAACGCCGCCCGTGGTTTTGGTGAACGTCGAGCCGACAAGCGCTTCAATGCCGCCGATACTAGCTCAATAGAGGACTACACCGCCGCTGCAGGCAACCAGAGCCGCACCCGCCGCCGTAGCAAAAAGACCGGCGCCGTAATTGGTGGGGCAATGGCCGCCGTACCTATTATTAGAGGTATCGCGAATGCTGGTGATGTTGTTACACCACCAAAACCTCAAGCCCCAGTGCCCGAAACTCCTATCCCAGCACCGCCAAGCAACATCCCGAACCTAACACCAACCGATTTTAGATTCCCATGGACACACATGACCGATCAAATAGGCTCTAACGGTACACCTAGGATCATGGAAATAGCCAATAATGCCCCAAAGCTAGGCTGGCAAGTAATTGGTAATGGCCAGGGTGGAGGCTCGGGAGCAATTCTTAGAATAATAGACCCAGTCGGCAAGGTTTATGAGGGTAATGGTCCAATCAATGCCGCCCTCGATTACCTCGGTACCCAAACCCCATAGTAATTTTTTAAGTAAAATATAATAATCCTTCAAGGAGGCAACAAAATGTTAAACACAGAGCAAATCATAAATAAGCTAGGCATCGAAGGTTCTGCGCCAGAGGTGCAAGATAAGATGTTGCAAGATTTAGCCAATTCGGTTGCTACCCGAATACTACTTAGGATATCCGAAAAACTCACCGATGCCGAACTCGATGAACTATCTAAACTCACCGATGCCGACGATGAATCAGGAGTTGAGGCCTATATATCGTCTAAGATACCTAACTTTGAAGATTTTAAGATCCAAATTGAAGCCGAGCTAATCGATGAGATTGTAACCAACCGAGAGGCCGTAAATGCTCAGGTATCGGCTATGAAGAGCGAGATAATCTAGCCTAAACTTTGTTTAGACAAAATATTTTAATAAACTAGCAGCCAGCTATGTTTTTGGTAGTCTATAAGCACAAGAACTAAATAATAAAAGTATTGACAAAACGCTTATCTTATAGTATTATCACATCTGATTTCCACAGATCGTGGAGATGGCAATTTGAGACATATAGGAGATTGGCATGCCGACAAAAAAACCTACCATCGCTTCGGCGGTAGAGGATTTGCAAGGCCGGGTGGAGACTCTCGACCAAGCAATCGACAGAGTCCGCAAGACTCGAGAATTCGACAAAGCAGAGTCAGACCGTACCCGTCGTGGTGCTACACGCGCAAACCATGAGGCACAGCGAGCACATCGCCGTGTTGATGGTCTCGAAGAACGCACCGGGGTAATGGAAACGACATCCATCATGATCCTTGATCGGCTCACAACCTTTGCTGGTTTCTTTAGAGCTCAGCAAGAGGATGGTGCGCTACACGAGGAGCGAATTTCACGCCTCGAGACCACCTCGAATGCCACCAGTTACGGCAGCATTTTTGCTACCTGGCTGGCCGTAGTGGTCACTGTCGTTGTGGGCATGCTAATTGCCCACTCCTATCTTGCAGATCGCTATACAGCGTTCTACGAAGGTAAGACGATTAGCATCGGTGCCCACCCGGGCTACGATGCGATTTTCTGGGCAGCAGGCATCATCGCTGTAATTGCGACTACGGCAGCAGCTATAGTTGCTGCCTACTCGGCCACACCGCCATCCTCGGTGGTAGCGACTAGTTCAACCACTCGGACATCGGATGCCTCAAGCGGCAGCAGTGCTGTCGAGGAGACCTATGTCTATACCGAGGAGACCACTCCCACCGAGGTTATACCTGTCGTTCGGGTCTGATCTTGGCTGGGCTACGCTTTGTTGGAGGGGGTTTTAACCCCCTCCAGCAAGCATATATTTTGATCCAACTGCATTGTTATCAGGTTATAAGGACACCTGGTAGCAAGTTGTTGAACCAAAGTCCTTCCCATCTCCTAGGAGGAGAGTACCATGAAAAATTCAAAGAAAAAGAAGTACATCATAGCAGCTGGTGCAGCTAGTGTCAGCTTGCTGATGTTGCTTCTACTCCTCCTCGGAAGTGGAGGACGCAGCATCCCTGTGGCAAGTGCTGGCGTTGGTTGCGATAAAGCAGCCGTCGTTACGGCAGCCCTGGTGTCGCGAGGCTTTACCGCCGATCAATTTACCTTTGAGGTAAATTGGGATGCACCTGAAGCCAATACCAGGGGGTCTGCAGCGTTTACGACGCAGACTCCTCGTATAGCCGATGAGCTCGTCGCCTTTATCGGAGATGGCTCACCGGAAGGTGAAGCAGCTCTGGCACTGGTGACTGCCAGCGGCATCAGCCGAGAGCAAGCACTACAGCCAGACGGCTGGATTGCAGCTCAGCTGTTGGTCAAATCGGAACTGCCAGGTAACACTGCCTTTCGAGATGGCACCAGCTATGATGCTGGAACCCGCCAGTCGGCAGTTGGCGAAGTGCTGTGGTACTTCGTGGACACACGAAGCTGCCAAAACGGTGAACCCGCTCCCCCGGTAATACCGGTAAGGGCGGGGTGTGGCAACCCTCAAACGGAGTTGCCACGGCCGACCGCACCACCCGTACCTACTACCACGACTACCCGCCCATGCGGTGAGTTGTGTAAGGGTTCGGATACGCAACCCGCACCCTGCGTCGACAATAACGGCGTGAGGTGTGACGGTATTCCGGGCTCTGGTGGCTCCCCCGGCAACGGAGGAGCAGTGGAGCATGGAGATGATGGCTATTCGCCAGCAGATCCGCCACCTACCACCATAGTCAAACCGGCACCACCACCCACCACAGTGGTAACGCTGCCGCCTACGACGACACCACCTACCACCTATCTGCCGCCCCCGCCGGGGTAATGGCCGATAGGCTGTGCTTTATAGTCCCGGGGGAGCTTTGTCTCCCGGGACGCCCCCTTTTTTTAAGCTTGAACCTAGTAACGCAATATTATGTTGTTAGGTTCAGGGTTAAGCCCTGCAAATAGTGATCGTGCAATCATAGTATAGGTATTGACAAAAATAACCAAAAGTGGTATCATACCGAACTGTAATAGCAAAATTGTTTTTTGGTCCTTGAAAGCTCAATAGTCATCCACTCCCAAAGAAAAACGCTTCGGCGTTCGAGCTCTTGTGCTGTCCTCAATGCACCAGGAGCTAAAAAACAATTAGATATTTTTTATCGATTCTACTTACTAAAATTAACTCTTATTAACTATTCATTTAAAAGGAGATACCTATGAAACTTAAAACTTTTGCCAAATTGGCCGTGTTTGTAGCTGCTATAGCTGCTGCAATCATTATTCCAATAACTGCCATTGCAGGTTACGAACCAGCCAATAGACCGGTCAAGACCTACACTGGCGCCGATTCCGTCGCTTTTGATTACCCAGTATTTAATTCGTGGGTAAACACACCAAACTATGGAGACGAACGAGCATTTTTTGATGCTGGTAACGCAACCAGTGGCCCCTACAAGGACCAATTAGTTGTTACCCCAGGACAAGAAGTAACGCTTAGAATGTATATTCATAACGGCGCTGCTCCTAGCCTGAATGGTACAAACTTCAACGGTCCTGGTGTGGCTCGCAACACTCGTTTGCAGGTATTCCTGCCTACTGCGACCTCGACTTCATTAAGAAGTTTTGGTTATATTATCGCTGACAACACCAACCCTACCTGGGTTGCTGATTCAGTCGATTTTAATTCCTCAGTTCCTGTAAATATGGAATACGTTCCTGGTTCTGCTCGTCTTGCCAATGGCGCTCACCCAAATGGTGTAGCTTTGCCTGACAGCATTATCCAGCACGACAACCAGTTCAATGTAGACCGTCCGGCTGCTCCTATTGGATACCAAAACATGGATGGTAATTTTCCAGCTTGTTTTGAATACGATGCTTTTGTAACCTTGAAAGTTAAGATCAACGGACCAAAGCTAGAAGTAAGCAAAAAGGTAACCACTCCTGGCTCTACTAACTGGCAAGAAAACCTAGATGTTAACCTCAATGACCCTGCTGCTACTCCTACCACTAGTTGGTTGATTGAGTACAAAAATACCGGCTCGGCAATGGTTACAAATGGTGCAGTCCGAGACACCCTGCCTGCCAACCTAAAGTTGGTACCGGGCTCAGTCATGAACTTCGATGGTAACCACCCTCAAGGAATTGCTGTAGCGGATAATGGCTTATTCGACGGAGGCGTCGGAATTGGTAATGTGGCTCCAGGTGCTAACGGATACTTCCGTTTCAGAACCACGGTCATTACACCATTCTCAGCCCAAGAATGTGGAACTAAAAAAATTGTTAACACAGCCCAGGCCGAGGCCAGTGGAATAGCTAAGATCAATGACGATGCTAGCGTAACAGTCAGCAAAACCGTCGATTGTGCTAAACCACCAACACCTCCAACACCTCCAACTCCCCCTACACCGCCTACGCCAGCCCCTATCTTGCCAGAAACTGGTATTGAGACAGGATTGTTAGGAGTGCTAGGCTCAAGTGCGATGACTATCGGTGCAATCAAGTACCGTAAGAGCAAAAAAGCTGTAGCCGAAGCCCTAAAAAGCTAAAAGCTAATCAAAGCTTAAAAAAAAACAAACTTTTTCTAGAAAAAGACCCTACCTCCGCGTGGGGTCTTTTTCGTACAAGCTGCCCTCTTGGCATTAAAAAGAGTTATAATATAATCATGAAACAATCCACCGAACAATTAGAAGCTCTTCAGGCCAAACTTGCCGATGCCGTAAAAAAGCTCGATCTAGATAGCGACAAGCAAAAGCTTGCCGAATTAAGACAACAGATGATGAGTGCTGATTTGTGGAACGACCAAGCTCGCGCTGAGCTCATCACCAAGCAAGCTGCCAGCTTGGCAGCCTACACCGAGCTATGGGATAACACAATTGATGATATCAACACCACCTTGGAGCTTTTGGAATATTACGACCATGACAAAAAGGACGACCATGATGAAAAAAGCGACCAGAGCGAATATCAACCATCTATCGACAAGCTAATCGTAGCAGCCGAGAAGCTCTTAATAACCGTTAAGCTCAACGGCCCTCATGACAAATCGCCGGCTATTATGCAACTCTCGGCTGGGGTTGGTGGTACTGATGCCGCCGACTGGACGGCAATGCTGGAGCGAATGTATTTGCGTTATGCTGAGGCCAGCGGCCTGCAGGCTGAAATACTCGAAGAAAGCCCTGCCGAAGAAGCCGGCCTAAAAAGTGCTACTATTCGCTTTAGTGGCCCTTTTGCCTATGGCAAATTGCAATCCGAAAAAGGCGTGCATCGGTTGGTTCGCCTGAGCCCATTTAATTCTGCCAGCCTCAGGCAGACATCCTTTGCACTTGTCGATGTAATACCAGAAATATCCCAAACAGAAGCATTAATTGACGAAAAAGATCTTAAAATTGACACCTACCGCAGTAGTGGTAATGGTGGACAGAGTGTCAATACCACCGATAGCGCGGTCCGAATTACACATCTGCCAACAGGATTAGTTGTGGCTATCCAAAGCGAACGCAGTCAGCTTAAAAACAAACAGCGTGCTATGAGCATTTTGGCCAGTCGCCTAGCTGAGCTGGCACGTGAGCAGCACCTAGAGAGCATTAACGAACTCAAAGTCTCTACCAAATCGGCTGATTGGGGAAGTCAAATCAGGTCGTATGTTTTGCATCCTTATCAAAAGATCAAAGATAACCGCAGTGGTTACGAAACTAGTGATACCCAAGGTGTTTTAGATGGCGACCTGGAGCCATTGATCGAAGCTTATTTATCTAGCCAAGTGGGTAAGGATTAGCTTTATTATTCTGGTTAATTTTGGTAAGCTAGTAGCATATGATTTTATTAGACCGCGTTACTGTTATATACCCCAATAAGACAGTGGCTCTTTCAGGCGCCTCACTGCATATTCAGCCCAAGGAATTTGTCACTATCGTAGGTGCATCTGGTGCCGGCAAGAGTACTCTAATTCGATTACTCATTAAAGAAGAAGAGCCTACTTCGGGCAAGATTATTGTTGGAAGCATCGATTACGATACTATCGACAAATCCAACATCCCTCATTTACGCCGTAAAATAGGTGTTGTCTTTCAGGATTTCAAGCTTCTTCCGAATCTTACGGTATACGAAAACGTGGCATTTGCACTCGAAGTTTCTGGAGTCAAAACCAAAGAAATCAAACGAGCCGTACCAAAAATACTACAACTAGTCGGTTTGAGCGAAAAAGCTCGCCACTATCCGGGCGAAATATCCGGTGGCGAAAAACAGCGCACAGCAATTGCCCGAGCACTGGTGCGTAACCCCAAAATACTTATCGCCGACGAGCCGACCGGAAACCTCGACCCCAAAAACTCCTGGGATATCATCGAGTTGCTTCTTAAGATCAATCGCTTTGGCACTACTGTAGTTCTGACAACTCACAATAAAGATATAGTCGACGCCTTAAAAAAGCGTGTCATTACTATCAATCGCGGACGAGTAGTAAAAGATGAAAAGGTCGGGAAATATACCCTATGATCACCTTCTGGAGGGTCTTTAAGAGTGGTTTCCGTAATACTTTTAGGCATGCCTGGCTAAGTACAGCGGCTACAGCAATTATGGTGGTGACACTGTTAATTTTGACCTTCTTTGGCTTTTCTATTTATTTTGTCCAGACTCAACTGAAGGATGTCCAGCAAAAGATCGATCTAACCTTGTTTATTAGTGATGATGCCAAAGATGATCAGATCAAAGCCCTGCAAGCCAAGGTGTTGCAATCGACTGGGGTAACCACTGTTCAATTTGTATCCAAGGCCGATGCTCTCAAACGACTCGAAAACAGCAGTGAAGAGGGCAAAAAGCTAGCCAAATCCGCGACCGAAATAGGTAATCCTCTACCAGCCTCTTTAGAGGTAAAGCTCGTCAAAATCGATGATATAGGCGCTATCAATAAGACTATTCGGGGTTACCCAGAAGGAGCTATTGTTACCGAAACCAGTTACGACAGTCGAGATGACAATCGAAAGGGCGTTATCGAAAACATTATTCGCATCAGTAATGCAGTAACTCGTGTCGGGGGTATCTTGAGTGCAGTTTTCTTGATAATCGCCCTGCTGATCATATTCAATACAGTTCGAATGGCGATATTTACAAGGCGTGAAGAAATTGAAATCATGAAGTTAGTTGGAGCTACGAAATGGTTTATTCGAGGGCCATTTATTATAGAGGGCTCAATGTATGGTATTTTTGGAGCTACTATTGCTGCCGTCGCTCTAGTGCCTATTAGTCGAGTGGTCGGGCAGTTCTTGGTCGAAAAGCTTAACGCTGGCACGGCAGTTAATTATTTTGGTGCAAATATTTTGCTAATAGTACTAGCTATTTATGCTATCGGTATATTTATCGGAGCCGTTTCAAGCTGGCTAGCAATATCAAGACACCTAAAGCTTTAAAATGGCACAAAAGGCCCAGTAAACTATCGTAATTTTGGGCCTGATGTGTTATAATAGTTATGGTTTTACAGCTAGCTTTACTGTTTATTTGGAGGGTGACCAATTTTTAGAAAAATAAATCGAAAATCAAAATTAAGAGCTATAGCTATACTATCAATTATTGTTATTGCTTTTGGTTTTGTAGCTACTGTTGTTCCACACCAAGCTAAAGCTGATCAGTACGATATTCAGATTGCAGCCCTTAAGGCTAAGGTCAAGCAGGCCACAGATGTTGCTAACAGTAAAAAGTCTGAAGTCGATACTCTGAAGGGTAAAATAGCTAGTATAGACGCTGAAATATCTGCTGCCCAGCAGCAGCTCGACCTAACCGCACTCGAAATGCGTAGTACTGAAGCAACTATCGATCAGACCAATCGTGATATGGAAAAGCAAAAACAAATACTGCGAGACAATCTGAAGCTCATTTACAGATCTGGCAATATCAGCCCGATTGAAGTTTTGGCTTCTAGCAAAAATCTCAGCGACTTCGTTTCGCAGCAGCAATACCTGGGAGCGATTAAACGGAAAGTCGACGATAACCTTAATAAAATCGAGGCCCTCAAAAAAGAGCTTGATATCAAAAAGGGTCAGCTAGCCGCGCAATCTGTCCAGCAGCAAACAGTCGTAAATCAAATTGCTACAAAACGTGCTGAGCAAGCCAGTATTTTAGCCAGAACCCAGGGAGAGGAATCGAACTACCGCAGTGTCATCAAGGAGGACGAAAGCAAGATCGCTAGCCTTAAAGCTCAACAAGCAGCAATCATTAGCTCGTACTCTACCAATGTTCAGTATGGCGGCACGGGCGGTTATCCTTGGGCCAATGCTTCACCGTTTCCGAACAGCTACCCAGACCCTTGGGGTATGTACCAAAGGCAATGCGTTAGTTATACCGCCTGGAGAGTAGCCGCATCTGGTCGCAACATGCCGTACTGGGGCGGTGTCGGTAACGCATACCAGTGGCCAGGTAATGCTCGGGCAGCAGGCATTGCTGTCGATGGCAACCCTCAGCCTGGCGATGTAGCAATTTCTAGCGCCGGCTACTATGGGCATGCTATGTACGTCGAATCTGTACTGGGTGGTGGCAAAGTTAGGGTTAGCCAGTACAATGCCAACTGGAGCGGTAATTACTCTGTAAGTGACGTCTCGATAGCCGGGCTGGAGTTTATTCACTTCTAAGGTGAAAATTAGTAATTATGAATAACAAATCTAAGACTACACCAACTGAAACAACTTCGCCGGTAGATAAATTAAAAAAATCCCGACTCCACGGTTTTGGCAACATCGTTATCGGCTTTATATTGGGGCTAGCAGTATTCTGGTCTTTTAGCACCTATTACCATCCAGCTGGCGGAAAAAACCGCCTTGATACAACGATGCTTTATAAGGTGCAGTCGATCTTACAGCAAAAGTATGATGGTGATATCGACTACAGTAAGCTATCCGAAGGAGCTGCCGCCGGAGCAGTAGCATCGCTGGGTGATCCCTATACGGTCTTCTTGAATGAACAAAACAATAAGGAGCTAGCCAATGATCTTAAAGGAGAACTATCCGGAATCGGAATCGAGGTTGGGCAAAAAAATGATAGTCTAACTGTTATTGCTCCCTTTGACGGAACTCCAGCCGCCAAGGCCGGGATACGGTCAGGAGACATTATTGCTACAATCGATGGAGTAGCAACCAGCTCAATAACCCTAGACCAAGCAGTTAATAAAATTAGAGGTGAAAAGGGTACCGTTGTTAAGCTTGGAATAGTCCGCGCTGGCGAGGCCCCGAAAGAGATAGAAATTACCCGTGAGATTATTGATATCCCTAGTGTTTCTTACGAAATGAAGGATGGCATGGTAGGCTATATCAAAATCAGACGCTTTGGCGAGGATACCGCTGCGCTGGTAAAGTCGGCCGGTGCTAGCCTAAAAAGTCAAGGTGCCAAGGCAGTTATTGTAGATGTCAGAGATAACCCAGGTGGGTACCTAGACGCGGCCGTTGCTGTAGCGTCTGAATTCTCCAATAAAGGGGTGGTAGTTGAAGAACGATCGCGCAACTCTAAGCCCAAAATACAATACGCTACTAGTGGCGGAACAATGATAAACATCCCGGTAGTTATGCTTATAAACGGCGGCAGCGCATCGGCATCAGAAATCCTAGCTGGAGCACTCAATGACAACAACAGAGCTTTATTGGTAGGCGAAAAGACCTACGGCAAGGGGAGTGTTCAGGAAGTAGTATGTTTGAGCCCAGTGTTTATGAACAGCGACTGCCCAGGTGCATCACTCAAAGTTACGGTTGCCCGTTGGTTTACACCTGCCGGTATCAATATCAGCAAAGAAGGTATTAAGCCTGAGGTTGAAGTTAAGATAACTGACGATGATATCAATAGCAGCAAGGATCCTCAGCTCGAAAAGGCAATCGAGCTCGCTAAGCAAGCAAAATAGAAAAGTATCTTAAAAACCTGACTCGGGTTTGATAATCGTATTGACCTATAACCAGCATAGGCATTATTATATTAGAGACATCTAATTGTGAGGGGGTTTAATATAATGAAAACAAAAGTTAAGACAAAGTTTATTTTTGTAACCGGAGGAGTGATTTCTGGTCTCGGAAAAGGAATTACTGCTGCTTCAATCGGTAAGCTAATGTCGGCTCGAGGCATGAAAGTCACGATGCAAAAATGTGATCCTTATTTGAACATGGACGCTGGTACCCTTAACCCCTCCGAACACGGTGAGGTTTTTGTAACTAAGGATGGCGGCGAAACAGACTTGGATCTAGGCCATTATGAGAGATTTATCGATACCGAGCTAACGCGCAAATCATCAACGATGAGTGGAAAGATATACTCCAAGGTGCTATCCGACGAACGCAAAGGCATGTACCTAGGTAAAACGATTCAAATTATACCTCATATCACTAACGAAATAATGAACCAAATCATAGCTTCTGGCGAGGGCAGCGATGTACATATAGCTGAGGTTGGCGGGACTGTCGGAGATTACGAGGCGATGGCCTGGATAGAAGCTATTAGACAAATGAAGCGAAGAGTTGGTGAAGACAACGTGCTTTACGCCCACGTTGTATATGTGCCGTATCTAGCAGTCAGCAAGGAGTTCAAAACTAAACCAGCCCAAAATAGCGTCAGGGATTTGCGAGAGGCTGGAATACAGCCCGACATACTATGCGTCCGCTCTGATGAGCCAATCAATGCCGAGGCATTCGAGAAGATGAGCCTCTATTGCGATGTCGACAAGGATGCAATTGTAGCCCTGCCTAATGCCGATAGTGTTTATGAGGTCCCATTGAGGATGGAAGAAGCCGGCCTTGGTAATTATATCTGTAAACTTATTGCCCTAAATTGCAAAAAGCCAGACTTAAAAGAGTGGAAATTACTAGTGGATCGAATAAAATCCCCAAAGCCATCGATATCTATTGGCGTAGTAGCGAAATACATGAGCAATGAAGATACCTACCTTAGCGTTTTTGAAGCCTTGCGATCGGCTGGATGGCACCACAATCTAGATATTAATATTATTTGGATCGACTCAGAAAAGCTAATAGGTAATGACTCTGAATTTGCTAATCTAGATGGTATCGTGGTTCCCGGGGGTTTTGGTAGCCGTGGATTAGAGGGCAAAATATTGGCTGCACGGCATGCGCGCCAGAACAAGGTTCCTTATTTGGGGCTCTGCCTAGGTATGCAAGTAGCTGTTATAGAATTTGCTCGGGAGGTATTAAACGATCCTTTAGCTAACAGCAATGAGATAGATCCCACTGCCAAGAACCAGGTGATACATATTATGCCTGATCAAATTGGAGTAGATTTAGGAGGAAGTATGAGGCTTGGTAACTACAAAGCCACTCTCAACAAAAAATCTAGGTCATTTCTGGCTTACGGCAAGGGAAGCATCAATGAGAGACACCGCCATCGCTATGAATTTAATAACGATTACCGGACTCAGCTCGAGGCGGCCGGGTTGGTTATAGCAGCCACTTCTCCAGACGGAAAGTTGGTAGAAATAATCGAGCATAAAAGCCATCCGTTCTTTGTAGCCTCACAGTTTCATCCTGAGTATAAGTCTCGACCAAACAGCCCACACCCATTATTTAAAGACTTTGTTGGTGCAATTAAGTTTGCTCTAAGCCAACATACAAGACATGAACAAAAGAAAACAGTCAGTCGCGATAATTGATCCGCATAGCGATATTGCCAGGGCTTATCAGCAGCGATTGGCAGTAGAGGGCTATGAAGCGATTGTCTTTGCTGATGCAGCCAATAGCTTAGGCTATCTTATTGATGTTGGTGTTGATGCCCTAATTATGGAGCTCGATTTGGTAGACATGCCCGCATTAGAGCTTATAGAGATACTCAAATCTAATCCTAACTGTAGTCACATACCAATTATTGTACTAGCCAATATTGCTGATTTTGATTTTAGCCAAAAAGCTAGAGAGCTAGGAGCCAGCGACTATCTAATAAAATCAACCACATCGGGTAGTGATGTGGTTGATAGAATTCGGCAACTATTGAAGTACTAGTTTTTTACTAGGTTTTTTATTTAAGCGCTAGCTACGACACTAACTAGAGATTTGCGTTGCTTAGTACCAGTAAATGCTTGCTTTTGAACAGTTTTGAATTCTACAAGCCCAGGTTGTAATGCAAATAGAGTATGGTCTTTTCCAATACCAACGTGTGAGCCTGCAATAAACTTGCTGCCTCGCTGTCGGATTATAATATCTCCAACCTGAACAGTCTGACCACCTGAGCGCTTTACGCCCAGTCTTTTAGACTGTGAATCTCTACCGTTTCTTGATGAACCGCCGGCTTTTGTATGTGACATATGATGCTCCTATTTAGTTTCAAAAATGATAATCTGACGACCTGTGAATTGTCCTTCTCTGTGATAGCTCAGATTGCTTTGTCGTACAGATGTAAACTCGGACTTAGTATAACCCAAATTACATATCTCGTCAATGATATTTAGCCTTACAATCTCATCACCGGGCAGCCAAAATGGCATACAAATGCAGATTTTGCTGGGCTTGGTGGGCTGCTGCAGCAGGTGTTTAAAAAACCCCAGGTAGAGTTCTTTGAGCTCTGGGAACTGTTCCTTGATTAACATTTTGGTAGGTTTTGAAAGAAAATTCCTTCCCAAAAATCCTTCAGTTACTATACTGTATTTACTAATAGGGTAGTCTCTAGTAGTAGCATCTTCGGCATTACCAATACTAATACTGGCTGTATTCTCAAAATTTTCAGCAAACCAAGTGACATTTTTATGAGAACAGTCCACCATATCTTGCTGGAGATCGCTACCTTGACTATTGAGGCCCATCAGGGAGGCCTCCATAAGTAGTCCGCCAGAACCACAAAATGGATCAACAATTATGGTATCAGCATCTGGTGTGGCAAGATTGATCATTATTTGTGATAGCTTCGGTGGTAGCATACCGACCTTCCTGTCGCGGCAAGGCTTTTCGTAGTCGCGCTTTGAATAGGCGTCGATGTCCTGTACACCATAGGTGGTGGCAATAATGTATCTTGAGTCATCTTCGATTATAAGTATTTCGATACCCTTAGTCAGCAGCTTATTGTGCTTAACGGATGCGGCGTTCAGTTGGTTATTGGCTTTTGGGAGCACTAGCCTAGGCTTAAGATCGATTTTTTGAAGTGATTTTTTAATTTTAATGCCAAGGGCACTGAGATTAATACTGGCCTTGCCATAATAGCTCAGGCCAAAATTTAGCTTAGTACCAGTGTTAGCAGCTTGCAAAAGCTCTTCAATCTTAATTTGAACTTCGGCGATGCTGCCTACTTCGGCATAGGCAACTTTAGCAAGTTTTATAGCGCCACCAAGCCTGTTGATGTCCTCAGTTTGGTCTGTCTGGATCTCAGCTATCTCATCGCTTATTTTTCTGATATTACCAAAAATCACCTCGGCTTCAGCCAGGCAAAGATCGGTCTCTCTTCCTAGTACTACAATTTGCATCAGTATATCTATTATAAACCTAGATACCATATAATGGCGAGCTAGGGTACAATTAAAGTATGCGCTTAAGACATTTCTTATTCTTTTTGGCTCTAGTATTGATATCGATACTCATTATTGTTCAGTTCGGTCAATTTAGTGACTTTTTGTCTGTCATAGTGAATGTTAATGCCTGGCTACTCATGGCTGTTGTATTTTTAAGATTCCTCTACTACCTAACTAATACCAAATACTTTCAGGTATATCTAAAAAGTTTTGGCTACCATTTGGCATTCAAGCCTTTGTTTAAGGATGTTGTTACCATGAATTTCGCCAATACCGTATTCCCGACAGGAGGCGTCAGCGGTATAGCCATACTGCGTGGACGCCTAAGAAAGCATAATATTTCGGCACACACATCAACAGTTGCGCAAGCGTTCTGGATGGGCTTTACTGGGATATCATTTATAGTATTGCTACTAGCAAGTATGTTGTTGCTTCTTGTCTCGACGAGAATAGAGCAAGTTAGCTTTAGGCTAATACTAGCCGTCTTGCTTTTTATGCTGGTTAGCTCAATAGTCACCATGGCTTTACTGCTAAATAGACGAATTGCCGAACGAGCAGTCTATTTCCTTACCAGACCGATAAACTTCATATTGAAACGTTTTGGTCGAGATTCTCTTGGTAAGCAGCAGCTAGAAGGCCTTTCTGATAAATTTTATGAGACACTACTAGATTTTAAAAGCGACTGGCGAAAGCTAGTAGGGCCTTTTTCGTGGTGTTTTATAACATTAGTTATTGATATAGCTTCGCTTTACATGGTATTTGTAGCATTTGGTGTCTACCCTAACCCCGGTGTCGTTGCAGCATCTTTTTTGGTTGCAATGGTGGTGTCTTTGGCATCAGTCGTAACTTCTGGAATCGGTGTTTTTGAAATCGGTATGGTTAGTGTTCTGGTTGGGCTGGGACTGACTTTTGATATTAGTTTTTCGGCCGCAATCGTATATCGTATTATCGCACTATGGCTGTTCTTGCCAGTAGGCTTATATTTTTACAAGAAAGCAATGTTCGATGAAAAATGATGCTATTACTGTCAGTGAATTTAACGCTGTTTTAAACCAAACCCTGTCATTTGCTTACCCAGAAGTGGTAGTTGAAGGCGAGGTTTCTAGCTTCAAGGTTAGTCAGGGAAAGTGGGTTTTTTTTGATCTTAAGGACAGTGAAAGCGTAGTCGGCTGTTTTATTACTACCTACCAACTCAAGACTGCTCTAGAGGATGGTATGCTGATACGCGTCAAGGCATCGCCTCAGCTTACTAAATGGGGCAAATTTAGCCTAACCGTAAAAGAAGTCGAACTGGCTGGCGAGGGCTCTGTTAAAAGGGCATTTGAAATGCTTAAGGCTAAATTTGAAAAAGAAGGATTGTTTTCACCAGAGCGCAAGCGACCACTGCCAGAATTCCCACAAAAGGTATTGCTCATAACCTCCGCACAAGCAGCAGCTTATAACGATTTTGTCACTATCATCAATGATCGCTGGAGTGGAATCGATATTGACCATATCCAAGTGCAAGTGCAAGGAGCGTTAGCGCCAACCCAAATTGTAGAGGCTATTGGCTACGCCAATACTGTTTCCGATGAGTATGACGCCCTAGTAATTATCAGAGGTGGAGGTAGCGCTGAAGATTTGCAGGCATTTAATTCGGAGGAGGTAGTTAGGGCTGTTTATGGCTCTACGATTGCAACAATTGTCGCAATTGGGCATGAGGACGATGTCTCGCTCGCTGAGCTGGCGGCAGATGTTCGAGCTGCTACGCCAACAGATGCTGCCCGCCGCCTAGTGCCAGATAGAAGCGAAATACAAACACGAGTATCTGGCTACTCAAACTCAATGCTTAGCTCACTAGAGAGCAGCGTTAGCACTAGTCGTGCCCGACTCGAGGGCTTTTACCATAGCATCGAGATCCGTTTCAACAACCTCAGATACAATCTGGCAGATGTATTTTCCCGATCCTGTACCGCAATCGATGTAGCTATGAACAACTCTGTGGTTCGACTAGATTCCAATAAGAAGCTGCTTAGTACTCTCGACCCACGGGCTATTTTGGCTCGTGGCTACAGTATTACCAGAATAAACGGCAAAGTCATTAAGTCGTCCGACCAGTACAGTAGTGGTGATACGATTGTGATACAATTGCACCAAGGAAAAATCAGCTTAAAACCAACTGACAAAGGAGATACCAATGACAAGCAACAAACAGCCATTAGCTTTTAAATATTCTGAAGCACTCAAGGAACTCGAGGCTATTACTGTTTATCTGGAAAGCAGCGATGTAGATTTGGACGAAGCCATAAAGAAATTCGACCGAGGTAGTGAGCTAGCGAGCCAAATCGAATCTCACCTCAAGAATGCTGAAAACAAAATCAAGACGATACGCTCAAAAAACTAGACAAATACCATAAAATATATTATAGTTTAGGTATAAATTATGATGCCAGACTATTTTACAGGCCTAATAAGCCAGTACTCGGGGGCCCTAAATGCCGACCAATCCAGCCGCTATGCCAAGGCTGTTATCGAAGCATGGTATTTTACATTGTCTTTTGATGATCAAAAGCAACTTATCAAGCTATTGCCAGACTATCTTAAGCCAAAAAAGAAAGTTTTTTTTATCAAAAAAAATCAGCAGGTCAGCTCTAATCAGGCCGAGATTTTTATTTTTAGGTTAGTTCAGGATTTATCACGATCTAGCAACGATGAAGCTGAGTTTATAGCCCGAGGTGTATTTAAATCGCTCAAGGTAATATCCTCTACCGAACAAAATTTTGCGTATTCGAGACTCTTCACTAAGAAGTTTTCTGAATTCTTCATAGGATCTTAAGGTAGACAATGTTAGATTCGACCATTATGCCCAGTACCATTAAAGAGGCTGATCTAGATGAATTACTATTTAACAGACCAATAAATAATCTCAACCGTAGCAAAATTGGTATACTAGCTTGCCGACACGCAAGTCTTAGGTCAATCAGTGTTGCCTATTCGATATTTATAGCTCTGGGGCACAACGTTTTATTGGTGGCTGATATCGCCCACCAAAACAATCATCTACCAGCTGATATATGGCTATCATCTAAGAGCAAGAGCTACTACGAAAACAGCGATATAGCCATTGAGGCTCTGATGGATTGTAATGTCATTATAGACTTGGTAGAGGGTGAGCTGAACTCGACGATGGAGCTCTTTACTGAGCGGCTCATTGATAGCTACGACGGTCTCTATGTCAGTGACAGCCTAAAAGTATTCAAAAATAACAGCTATGGAGGTAAGAAAATAGTCTACAACAGTCTGCAAAAAATTGCTGATGCCAATCACGTTACGACTAAGCTAATTGGCATTAACCGAGTTTCTAAGTTGCTGGCAGATGTATCCGATGAGCTTGCGACGTCAGTGGTAGCTATGAATCATAACCAGCTAATAGCGCTAGAGGCTAGCAAGAGCGATGCTGTATGTGTGGTAAACGCCAAAGATGACATCCATCAGGTAGACTTCATGGCTATATTCGTGGGGCTCTTGGCTGATCATATCGAAGTCAGTAGTAGCCAATGGCTTAACTACTGTCAGGCTGCAGGATATCTGTACCGAAACCATTACAGTGGTTCAAAAGATGGTCCGGACGATTTAAAAAAGTATCTCAATGGAAAGTTTTAATAATTGCTGGTGCCAAAGGTGGGACTTGAACCCACATGCCCTTGCGAGCACACGATTTTGAGTCGTGCGTGTCTGCCAATTCCACCACTCTGGCTTAAATCTTAAGGCAAATATTTATACTTAACTGTAGCTATAATATACAATAGTATCAAGACAAGCAAAAGAGTTATAAAAAAATGAAACATATCAAGCAAAATACCAACCCAGATTATCAACCCATTCCTGCTCACCGACTGCAAGAAGGTGAGGAGGTTAGTTTAGGCCTATCCGAGCATCACTTCGAACCCGAGCTAAACGCCAAGCATACCGCTAGTACAGACATAACTAAAACAACGCCTACTAGAGTTCATCATTCTGGTGTTCCCAAACAAGATCGTATCGCTGGGCACGCTAGCGGTGATCTTAATGGACACTTGCATCAGCACAACCAACCAAAAGTAGAGGCCCAGGCTCAGCCGCGCATCAATTTGCACCCAGACGCCCGTCGGGCTACCGATGGAGCCGCATCAAAGACGTCTAGGAAGCGGGCAGTACTCAATAAAATAAAACTAATTAGGTCTCATAAACACTGGCATAATGCCAAGCTTGTAGTCACGACATTAATAGTCTTTCTTCTTATATTCAACTCCCAGTGGTTTATATCTCAATTGATGTACCTATTCAATAAGCCCATCAATAAAACAACCCAAAGCAACACCTTAGCCCAAACTACTACCGTAGCTACACCTGCTGCTGAAGTTGTGGGCCCCACTAACGAAATAATAATCCCCAAAATCGGAGTTACAGCCCCGCTGGTATTTCCTAAAACAAATGTCGAAGCAGATGTACTGGTGTCACTGCGGTCTGGCGTAGCTCATTATTATGGTACGGCAAACCCAGGAGAGAATGGCAACTCGGTGTTTTTTGGGCATTCCAGTAGCGACTGGTGGGAGCCAGGAAGTTACAAATTTATTTTTGTCATACTAGAGAAACTCTCCCCTGGTGACACATACGAAATACACTACAACTCCCGAAAGTATGTGTACCAAGTAGAGGAGACCAAGGTGGTAGCTCCAAATGATCTGAGCGTCCTAAACCAAACGAGTTATCCAAGCTCAACACTAATAACCTGTACACCACCCGGTACTAGCTGGCAAAGATTTATAGTTCGAGCAAAACAAATTGCACCGGCATATCAAAAGCCAAATCAATCAGAAGTAATTGCTAGCTCAGTTAACGCCAGCGAGCAAGCCACCCTACCTTCAGCATCGAAGAGCATCTGGGATCAAATAGGAAGCTTTCTAGCAGGACTGACAGGTAGTAGCAAAAAAGATCAGCCAAAGTCTAGCCAGCCAGCTCAGATAAAATACTTACCGGAAGTTAATTAGACCGCCCCGTGGCTCAAGGCTGTAGTAATTTATTTTTCCAGCTATCAAGAATATAATGCTCTTGCTGTCTCTCTGGGTTACGATCTTGTAATCCGCCAGCGAAGAAGTATTGGGTGGAATTTTTAGCAAGTTATATCCGTTATAGTCGATTATAAAAAGTCCGTTTGGTTTTTTCAGTAACATCTGATAGTTCGTAAGCCAATCTATTTGCCCTGTATCTGTGGCTAAGACACTATAGCGGTCTGTAAATTCGATATCGATCGTCCTAAGCTTAGACGATTGCATAAAAGACAAGAACCTACCATCAGGACTAAAACTTGGTAGCGACGTATCTAGCCCGATTAGTGAGGACAGGTTCTTGCCATCTTTTTGCCTGTATACTGTTAGTCCTTTGTTGTCTGGGCTAGAGACGGCCACTACAAGCTCGTTATTTATTTTGCTAGAAGTTATCTGCATCGGCTTGCTTGTTGCGGGGTATTGATACAAAACCTTACGGTTGCCGCCATCGTAATCATAGCTAACCAAGAGCTGTGTCTTGTCGATGGGACTAAGGTTTTCAAGTGCCAGAATGCTATCTTTACTCAAATTGAATGCTGTAATATTGGAGGCTGGTAGTAGACTGAGCTTTTTACTATCAGTGTTCACGCGACTCAGCTTTCCAGCATCAAGACTGTAAATATCCTTGTTATTCCTGGGGCTAATTTGAATATTGGTCAAGGGTTGGTTGAAAATCTTATTAAGATTATAAAATTCACCCGAGCTAGTATTGACCCAAAAATAGACAGAGCTCCCGTCGTCATAAGTAGCTCGTGTTGCTATCGAACCGCCATCACCACTAATTAGGATGTCGGATTGTTTGATTGGAGTTTTAATTGAGTCATTGACAGGCAACTCGGCTACTTTGCGAAGCTCATGATTTGATTTGACCTCGTACACCAATCCGGGATTGTCAATAAATGCATAGAGGTTATTTTTTTCTGGGCTAGCTACTATGTCTGTAAAAACTAGATTGCTTGTAACTTGCTTTGATTCGATAACCTTCGGTACTAGCAGGGCATAATCTGCAAAGGTGACCTCGCCAGCTTTGACAAAAAAGTTAGCCTTCCAGTCGTAATAACCAGCTAGAGAGTACTCAACGCTAATCGTACCAGTTTTGACATTCTCAAGTCGGTAGGGAGTTTTGTGCGTTGTTAGTTTGGAATCTATCTTAATACTAGCTCCACCAGGATTGGTACCAAGCAGTGTAAGCCCAGTCGCATAAATTTCTCCGCGTAATAGGTCTATATTGTAACCAGAAGCTAGTCCAACGAGCAGGATGGTACCTATCGACACTAGGATAGTACCAATGGTTATAGTCAGCGAAGAGCGTGTCTTTTGTGATATCATAATATTATGGCTTAGACTGTATTATAGAACAGAAAGCCCCATAGCTAAACACTTTAATTAAGGAATATAAATTGCAAAAACTAATCATAAAAGGCCCCACTAAACTTGAGGGGGTAATAAAAACTGCCGGTAGCAAAAACCATGTTCTACCAATGCTATCGGCTATGCTGCTAACCTCAGAAGACGTTACAATACACAATTTGCCTGCAATAGCCGATGCCGAAGTGATGATTGAGATTTTAGAGCTTTTTGGTGTTCATATTGAGCGCACAGGAAGCAGTATTGTTTGTAACGCCAAAGATGCCCAGCCCAAAGTTATACCAGCTGCGCTAACCCAGCGATTACGAGCCTCACTACTAATACTGGGGCCAGCCTTGTCGCGCTTCGGTGAAGTTGAGATTGGTATGCCAGGGGGAGACATTATTGGTGCAAGACCAATCGATACTCACATCAACGGTCTCAAAAGTTTGGGTGCAAAGCTCGAAACCTCAACCGATTCAATTAAACTCTCTGGTAAGCTCACCGGGAATCGCGTAGTGCTAGATGAAATCAGCGTCACAGCTACGGAGAATTTGATACTAGCAGCTGTACTAACTCCAGGAGTTAGTGAAATCAGGATGGCGGCCACAGAGCCGCACATTGTGGCACTATGTGAGTTTTTGAATAATCTGGGTGCTAAGATCTCTGGTATCAGCTCCCATGTCTTACTAGTAGAGGGTGTCGAAAGTTTGCACGGTGGTGAAGGGGCAATAATCCCAGATTATCTGGAGAGCGGTACATTAGCAATCGCTGCTGCTGCATCTGGCGGCAACCTGGTAATAGACGATTTTATTATCAGTGACCATGATGGACTTCTGAATGTTTTTAGTCGCATGGGTGTTAACTATAAGATCCTGAGCGAAAGAAAATTACAAGTATTGCCATCCAACAAACTTCGTGCGACCAAGATAAGAACTGATATATATCCTGGTTTCCCAAGTGATTTACAGGCCCCGATGGCAGTTTTGTTTACCCAGGCCGAAGGCGTTTCTGAGATCTTTGAGACTATGTACGAAGGACGCCTACAATACCTCTTTGAACTTCAGAGAATGGGCGCACACGTCAATTTGCGTGATAGCCATATCGGTATGGTTGAAGGACCAACTACTCTTCATGGCACCGATTTAGTATCTTTCGACGTCAGGGCCGGAGCTACCATATTGATTGCAGCTGTCATTGCCCATGGTACAACCACTATCGACAGAATCGAACATATCGACAGAGGTTACGAACATTTTGATGGCCGGCTTAGGGCGCTGGGAGCCAACATTTCAAGAACCAGCACTTAAGCTTTGAGCCTTAACCTGTTAAAATATCTGTATGTTTAATAAACGCATCGCAATAGACTTAGGTACTGCTAACACTCGAGTTTATATACCTAAAAAAGGTTTGGTAGCCAACGAGCCATCGGTGGTCGCAATTAGCGTTGACGACAACCGTATCTTAGCAATTGGCAACGACGCCAAGGAGATGCTCGGCCGTACACCAGATACTATTGTTGCCTCTAAGCCGCTCCGAAATGGGGTAATCGCTAACTACCGAATCACTGAGGCGCTGCTGAAGTATTTCTTGAACAAAATATCTGGACATATACGCCTGACCCGCCCTGAGCTAATGATAAGCGTACCGACCGGAATTACATCCACCGAACGTAGGGCGGTAATCGATGCCGCAACAGCTGCAGGAGCCAAGAAAGTTTATATCATCAGAGCACCAGTAGCGGCCGCAATTGGTGCTAATGTACCGATAGCTGCACCGGCCGGCAACTTAGTGGTGGATATCGGCGAGGGCACAACCGAAGTTGCAATCATATCGCTAGGTGGTATCGTGGCCGAGAGTTCAGTTCGCATCGGTGGCGGACGCATTAGCTCGGCGATTGCTGAACATATCAGAAAGCGTCATGGACTGGTAATTGGCGTTCAGACTTCGGAGGAAATTAAAAAGAAGATCGGCTCGGCCACCGCACTGGATCAGCCCAAAACGATGCAAGTTCGAGGTCGAGATGTGGTCGGCGGCTTGCCAAAAACAATTGAAGTAACCAGTACCGAAGTAACATCGGCTATCAAAGAGCGGCTCGATGAGATACTTTTGGCGGTCAAGGCAGTTCTAGAGCAAACCCCTCCAGAGCTGTCGAGCGACATTATCGACCGCGGCATGATAATTACCGGTGGCGGTGCATTGCTTCGTAATATCGACAAACTAATGACTAAGGTCACAGGAGTGCCGGCTTACATCGCTGAAGATCCTATACTCTGCGTTATCAAAGGGGCAGGAACAGCAGTAGAGCATCTTGATGAATATATCAGAAGCGTAGTGACAAACAAATGAGTGGTTTAAATAAGCAATTATCTCAAATATCACAACGACTAATTGGTATTGGTACTCTTTTAATATTACTCTTGATGCCATTCCATGCTTTTATGAGTGTCTATCTTGGCTACCTTGGTGCCGACAGGCTAATTGTTCAATCCTGGAAGGAAGTTCTAATTTTGACCATGGGGTTTTTATGGCTAATATATCAGGCCACTAAAAAGCGCTTGGCTTTCGATCTCGACACGACCAATGTCCTGTTTGGATTGATAGTACTGTTCTCGTTATTTATTACATTTTTCGTGCGACCCAATTCTGAAGCAGTATTGTTTGGTATCAAGACTAATCTTGTTGCAATCGCACTCTACTTTATTGCCCAGACCCCACTAGCCAAACAGTCAATACTTAAAACAAAACTACTCTGGGTTGTAGTAATTCCTGGCGTAATAGTATCAATACTGGCAATTATGCAGAGCTTCTTAATACCACCAGATTTTTTGTCCAATTTCGGCTACAACTCGAGTACCATCAGTCCAAAGCAAATTATTGATGGGTCTATTGGCTTCTTCAGAGCATTCTCTACACTCGGAGGACCCAACCAGCTCGGGGCATATCTGGTCGTCCCACTGGTTTTTGTCTTGGTTTACGGAATACGTAATAAACGATGGTGGCTTTTAGTATGCGGGTTGCCAATTGTTGCAGCAATAGTACTTGGTTTTTCAAGAAGCGCCTGGATTGGTGCTGTAGTAGGAGTTTTAATAGCAGTATTTGTATCAATCGATAAAAAGTGGAGACTATACTTTACAATAGCTTCGGTTATTTTTATTTGCCTAGCTTCACTGCTAGTTGCAACCCAAATTAATAGCAACACCGCGATAGAAAATGTACTGTTGCATGGCCGTTATTTTGAAAATAAGATAGAGGGATCCGACAAGGGCAGGCTGGAATCTCTAGCAGCAACTTCTAGTGAGATTATCAGAACTCCGTTTGGGCATGGACTTGGATCGGCCGGACCATCGAGTTTTAAGGCTGACAGCCCTGTCATCCCTGAAAATTGGTATCTACAGATTGCCTACGAAATTGGCCTGCCTGGTCTTTTGCTCTATATAGTAGTTTTTGCCAGCCTAATACGAGACCTCATACGTAGCAAATCCGACTTGCTCGCAATGAGCTTGATGGCGGCGACATTTGCGATATTGGTTATGAACTTATTTTTACAAACATGGGCAGATTCAACACTTGTTTTGATGATGTTTGCCTTATACGGCATATTTAAGGCGAATAGCAAATGAAGATAGCCATAGTACACGATTGGCTAAATCAAAAGGTCGGTGGTGGCGAGAATGTGGTTTTTGAACTGGCCGAAATGTATCCTAAGGCAGATATCTTTACTCTAGTTTATAATCCAAAAAAGTTCGATCAGTACCTCTCCAATAGAACGATAATAGAATCAAGACTGAAGTATTTTCCCGGCTTTTTAAAGAAGAGGCCAAAACTACTTTTGCCATTTATCAAAAATGCTATCGACAGGTGGTCTTTCGACGAATATGATGTTGTTATAAGTACGTCTTCGGCTTGGGCTAAAAATATAAAGTTTAATAAACCAACAAGGCATATCTGCTATTGCTTCAGCCCAGCGAGGATGCTCTGGGATAGCTGGCCTAGCTACATGACAAACCAAAAGCTAGGGCCAATCGGCAGGTTCTACATCACCAGACTCGTGTCAAAATTGAGGTTATGGGATTACTATCAAGCCCAAAATGGGACACAGTTTATTGCAATCAGTGATTACATCGCAGGGCGAATTAAAAAATACTATCATCGCGACAGCACGGTAGTCTACCCACCGGTGGATGTCACTAACTTCGTCGGACCAAAATCGCAAAAAGAACCTTACTATTTGGTACTTTCGGTATTGGCTAAATACAAAAATATCGAGCTCGCTATCAAAGCTTTTAGCTCCTCAGGGCATCGGCTAATAATAGCAGGTGATGGGCCCTACTCTCAGCGTTTACGAGATATGTCCTTGGGGGCTAATAACATTAGCTTTGTAGGTCGCGTCAGTGATGCCGAAAAGGCCAACCTGCTAGCTGGTGCCAAGGGGTTTGTATTTTGTAGCATCGAAGATTTTGGCATTACTATGGTCGAGTCTATTGCTGCTGGCACTGGAGTAATTGCTTTGGCGGGCGGTGGAGCAAAAGAAATCGTAAAAGACGGTCAGACTGGTGTGTTTTACGATTCGCCAGACGAAGCCAGCCTCAATAGGGCGATCGTAAAATACGAAGCGACTATTTTGAAGGCCGGTAGCTTCAATAATAGCTATGTTTTTGATAAATTTAACAAAGATAAATTTAAAAGAGCAATCAGTGAGGCCGTCAATGAAAGATAATAAAGTGTATATTTTGGGTGTCAGAATCGACTTATTAACTATCAAAGAAATTAACTCACGCATAATAGAGCAAGCCAAAAAGCCATACCATGCGCCGCTTGTTATTTTTAAACCTTACGTCGAATTTTTGTCGTTAGCTTCCCGCAACAACGACATCAAGGATCTTATCAATAGCTCTGATATTAATGTTGCTGACTCTACAGCAGTAGCCTGGTCAGCCAGCTACCTATATGGCCGCCCAGAAATGCGCTGGGGGTTGATATCTCTTTTTAGTAGCTTGGTGTTTAGGCTGCAATCAAAAAGTTGGCTAGCTCAGATAGTACCAGAACAAATGGCAGGTGTTGATCAGACCATACCATTGATCAATCAGGCCAATAAGAACCGGCTCAAAGTGGGTATAATTGGTGGACCCAAAGATACTGCAACACTCAGCCGTGCCGTTACAAGTAGGTATAAGGATATCCGACTATCATGTTGGTCTGGTTTTTTTGATAAACCGAACGAAACAGAAATTGTCGAAGAAATCGCTGCCGAAAAACTAGATATACTTTTTTGTGCAATGGGTTTTCCGAAGCAAGAAAAATTTATCAGTAAGCATAAGCGCGCCCTAGGGGCTAAGGTTATTATTGGTGAAGGTGGTAGCTTTGATTATGATCAGCTTGGAGGTACCATCAAGAGATCTCCAGCTTTACTCAGGAGTATACACCTCGAGTGGCTGTGGCGATTGGCGTTGCAGCCGAAGCGTCTGCGTCGGCAGTTTGCTATACCAAATTTCATCCACAAGGTCTACTCTGAGAAAAAACGAATAAAATAACTTTACGCTTATGTTCAAATAACCTATAATGGTTATATCTAAAAGTATACTTATGATTGAACTTAGCAAATGCCCCCAATGTGCCCCAGATGACCGAGTAGTAATAGCTGGGAAAGAGTTTTGTATGCGCTGCGGCACTCCTGCAGAAGACAATAGCTTGATGGAATCTGGGTCAGCAGCAGCAACTGCGTCTAACAGCCCAGCCGGTAGTCTGCAGTCGCCAGCGGTCGCAAAATTCAACACAGCGCCGCCTGCAATTATACCAATCCAATCCATGGGGACAGATGTAACACCAGCTCCAGCTCCAGTAGCTCCAGCTCCAGTAGCTCCAGCTCCAGTTCTAGAAAAAAGTGGCAGTTCTGTTGCCGAGCTCGATAAAACCATTTCAGAGCTTAGTGCAACTCCTATCAAACCAACTATTAATCCTAAATTACCCCAGGAAGCACAATCAACCTTGCCCAATACTGCCGTACCTCTCGACCCGATCAATACAGCAGCACTACCAGGCGTCGTTACTCCAGAGGCTCCTGTAATCCCCGCTGCTCAAGCTTCTCAACCCCTGCCTCCAGCAACCGACCTTCCGTCTACAGCGATGCAAAATCCTACAAACCAGCAGCTCAATGCCTCGGACATATACCAGTCAGCAGATGTTCAAGTTCCAGGCCCGCTGCCTGCCGCGCAGCCGCTAGCCGCACCCCCGTTGCCTGCCACTAATTTGCCAGCCAGCACTTTACCACAAGAGCCAATGCAACTGAGCGACCAAAGCGGCGTATTGAGCGATGCTCAGTTCGATGAGCTCCAAAACTCACTCGCACCAGCCCCGCCAGCAGTAGATAGCTTAGCAGCTACTAGCAGTCCTGCCCCAGTGGCACCGCCTGCGCCTACTGAGGCGATTAGTTCGCAGCCTATTGCCGCTCCACCACAGACTAACGATATCTATTCAAGTGCCGTGCCGCCTAGTAATTTAGCTGTCAATTCTGCTGCAATCGAGCAGGTATCAGCTGGTCTACCAGATGCTTCAAACAAGACCTCGTCTATCAAAAAAGTACTCAAGCCAGCCGGCGTTGCGGTTAGTATCGTGACTCTATTTATGGTTGGTGCGTACATATGGAAAGTTAACTATCCGAACTTAGCATTTAAGATAGCTAGTGCTAAAGCTGGAATCGTTGCGACAGTGCCGGGATATATGCCGAGTGGCTTTGACTTGGGAGGTGAAATACAAACCAACCCCGGATCAATCAGCTACAGCCTACAAAGTAGCCAGTCTGGTAAAAAGATCCTAATATCGCAGTCTAAAACCGACTGGGATAGTCAGGCTCTTGCCGAAAATTACGTTGCCCCCAAAGCAGAGAATTACCTAGCCCTACAGGCTCAAGGACTAACAATATACATATTGAGTAAAAACCAAGCCACATGGGTCAACCACGGAACGTGGTACAAAATCGAAAGTTCCGACTCGTCTCTCGACCAAGACCAGATTGTTAGATTGGCCACCAGTCTGTGAGTGACAAAGCCTGGGAAGATCTTATAGAGCTCATAGATAACAAATATACCCTAGACACAACTGAAAAAAGGCAAGAACCCCTTGAAGACAATCGTAAGCTGAGCGAGACTATAGAATCTATAGGTTTCGAAAAAGATAATATCAAGTACAAAATAGAACGTATCACAGGGCCACGAATAATTGACAAAAAGACATTCTATTCTGGCCAGGGAAGCTCTAATAGAGTCCAATATATCTACGATCCAGAGGAGACTTCATCAAAAGTAGTTTGTTATAAGCAGTTGCCTGATGGGCACTATAACGAGATATCACCTGAAGATCTAATGATGTCATCTTAATTCTGGTATAATATGGGCTATGAACAAAGCTATTAGAGTACGATTTGCCCCAAGCCCAACAGGTTTCTTGCACGTAGGTGGGGTTCGAACTGCCTTATTTAATTATCTTTTCGCCAAGGCTAGTGGCGGCAAATTTATATTGCGTCTTGAGGATACCGATAGGGAGCGGTTTGTAGAAGAAGGAGTCGATCAGATTATCAGCTCGCTCGATTGGCTAGGTCTGCACCCAGACGAAGGCGTGTGGTACGAAGAATTGGCAGGTGAGCACGGCCCCTATGTACAGTCCAAGAGGCTAAATCATTATCGCCAGTATGCTAACGATATGATCAAATCTGGTCATGCCTATTACTCTAGGACTTCACCTGAGCAATTAGAGGCTTTAAAAAATGAAGCAATGCTAGCTAAGCAGCCTTTTGTTTATAAACACTCGATGGAGCCAGCATCCGACAACGATACCGATACCGAGGGGCTGCCTATCAGGCTCAAAGTGCCTGCCGGAATTACCAAATGGACAGATGAGGTGAGGGGAAGTTTCGATACCAAAAATGAGCTTATCGATGATTTTATTATCATTAAGGCCGATGGCTACCCCACCTACAACTTCGCCAATGTCATTGATGATTATCTGATGAAAATATCCCATGTTATTCGTGGCGACGAGTTTATCAGTAGCACCGCCAAGCACGCTTTGCTTTATGACATGCTGGGCTTTAGTAGACCAGCTTGGGTGCATTTGCCACCAATTCTTGGCCCAGACGGAACCAAAAAACTCAGCAAGCGCGACGGCGATGTCAATGTACTCGACTATAAGGCTAAGGGATACCTACCCGAGGCGCTACTCAACTTTCTCTCGCAACTGGGATGGAATGATGGCACTACTCAGGAGATTTTCTCGCCTGAGGAACTGATAGCTAAGTTTAGCGTTGACCGTATTCAGAAAAGTCCTGCCGTTTTTGATGCCCAGAGATTAGATTGGATGAATGGCGAATACCTCCGCAATAAGCTCTCTGAAGATGAGTTTATAGAGCATGTTAAGCCGTATCTTCCAGAAACCTGGCTAGAGGACCAGAATTATTTCAAGACCGTTCTGAGACTCGACCGTGACCGCATAAAAAGGCTCGATGAAGCAAAATACATTATGGAAATATTTTTTGATTCTCCAGCTGTCGACAAGCAGTTACTTTATAAAAAAGACGATACCAGCACTGTGACAGCCTGGATAAACAAAACAATCACAACCCTCGAGGGCAACGAGTTTACCCACGATAGTATCGAGGCAACCCTACGCGACCTAACTGCCGAGCTGGGCGTAGGAGCTAGCCAGTATTTTTATGTTCTGCGGGTAGCACTGACCGGCCGCACCGAAGCGCCTGGGCTATTTGATATATTCGCTACTCTAGGCCATGACGAGTCGCTAAAAAGACTCAAAGCTACACTATAGGTTTATTCCCAATCTAGGGTTCCGCCAGTTTGGTACTCTGTTACTCTAGTTTCAAAAAAGTTTTTTTCCTTTGATAAGTCAGCAGCTTCACTCATCCACGGAAAAGGATTTTTGGTGTGGTACTGCTTTGGCAAACCCACAGCAGATAAGCGCCTATCGGCGACATGTTCAATGTATTGCTTAAAGCCATCGGCGTTCATTCCAAATATTCCGTTCGGAAAAACATTCTGAGCGTATTTATATTCAAGCTCGGTAGCTTGCTTTACCAAATCAACCATTCTGGTCTGAAAATCTTCAGTCCATAGCTCTGGCTGTTCTTCTCTGATGGCGTTAATCATATTGATGCCAAAGTTTAGATGTTGCGATTCGTCACGCATGATGTATTGTATCTGTTCAGCACTACCTACGAGCTTATTTTGGCGTTGAAAGCCAAATATCACTGCAAAGCTAGAGTAAAAAAATATACCTTCTAGTATTAACGAAAACACACATAGGTTTTCTAAAAATTTTTGATCGGTCTCGAATGTTCCGGTACGGAAGCTGTCATCGAATATACCCTCATTAAAAGTCAGTATAAACTTAGCCTTACTAAAGTGCGAAGACTTTTCGCGGTACATATTAAATATCTTTCCGCCATCAAGGCCGAGGCTCTCTACGATGTATTGGTAGGCGTGTGTATGAATCGCCTCCTCGTAAGACTGGCGCAGCAGGTACATTCGGCACTCCGGGCTCGTAACATGCTTATAGAGTGCCAGCACTAGGTTATTCGCAGCAATAGAGTCGGCTGTAGTAAAAAACCCTAAAGCAGTTTCAAATGCCTGGCGCTCGTCGGCAGTCAACTGGTCTGATTTCCATAGTTCGATATCATCTTGCATGGCAATCTCGGTAGGCAACCAGTGGTTGGCATTGCCGGCCAAATAGGCATCCCAGGCAAAGTTGTGCTTCATTGGGTGTAATTGTATGACATCGGCATCTTCACCGTTAATGATGCGGCGCTTATTTATATCTGGTCTAATTTCGGACATCTTTAGTGTCATCTTTATGCTCCTTTTATTTTAGTTATTTCAAACAGACCGATAACATTGGCATGCCTAAGCACTAATTTGTTATTAGCCTTCAACCTTCACCTCGCTCGCATTGGCATTAGACACTTCGCGTTTATGAGTTGATCCGAATTCGGCAGTATCGACGGTCGACTTTTCGACTTGAGAAATAGCTAAGCTGCGTAGGTAGTAAGTTGTCTTTAGACCCTGGTTCCATGCTGCCATATAGATATCGCTAAGCTGCTTACCGCTAACTCCTTGTACAAAGATATTAAAGCTCTGGCTCTGGTCGATCCATTTGCCGCGGTGAGCAGTGATCTTGACTAAGTTCATTGAATTAATCTCAAACACTTCTTTGTACTTTTCGCGCAGCTTTTCGGGTATCTCTGTAATCTTTTGAATCGATCCATCGTGAAACTTGATCTTTTTGACCATCGTCTCGTTCCACACGTTAAGAGCCTTTAGATCCTCGATCAGGTAAGAATTGATAACAGTAAAGTCTCCGCTCATGTTTGATTTGACGTAAAGGTTTTTGTAGATTGGCTCGATGCATGGATAGCAGCCGGCAATATTTGCAATAGATGCGGTAGGTGCAATCGCCATTGTGTTAGAATTGCGCATACCATTTTTCTTAACGTGCGATTTAACACTACGCCAGTCGAGTTTGCCACCTCTTTTAACATCAATTTTTCGGCCACGTTCTTTTTCGAGCAAATCAATTGTATCGGCAGGGAATATGCCCCTGTCCCACTTTGAACCCTTGAAGCTCTTGTAGGCTCCGCGCTCCTTGGCAAGCTTGCTTGAGCCTAGGATTGCATGGTAGCTAATTAGCTCCATTGACTCATCAGCAAACTCTGTAGCCTTTGGTGAATCAAAGTTGATATCTAGCATATAAAGAGCATCCTGGAAGCCCATAATGCCAAGGCCGACAGGCCGGTGCTTAAGGTTGGAGGTTTCGCACTCTTTGGTGGTGTAGTAACAAATATCGACGACGTTATCGAGCATTCGCATGGCTTTTTCGGTAGTGTCCTCAATAAGCTCCTTGTCGAGCTTGCCGTTCTTGATGTGCTTTGCCATATTGATTGAGCCTAGGTTGCAAACTGCAGTTTCGTCGGCAGAATTATTAAGGGTGATCTCGGTACAAAGGTTTGAGTTGTGGATTACTCCAGCATGATCCTGGGGGCTACGAACGTTGCAAGCATCCTTAAAGGTTATCCATGGGTGGCCAGTTTCAAATAGCATCGTCAACATTTTGCGCCAGAGTTGGACTGCTGGGATACGCTTGAATAGTTTTATTTTGCCTTGGTCGGCCATTTGCTCGTATTCTTCGTAGCGTTTTTTGAAGGCCTTGCCGTAGAGGTGATGCAAATCTGGGGTCTCGTCAGAACTAAACAGTGTCCAGTCTTGATTGTCGGTAACACGCTCCATGAATAGGTCGGGTACCCAATTGGCTGTATTCATATCGTGGGTTCGGCGACGTTCATCTCCTGTATTTTTGCGTAACTCCAAGAAATCTTCGATGTCTAGGTGCCAAGTCTCAAGGTAGGCGCAGGTAGCACCCTTGCGCTTGCCAGATCGGCTAATTGCGACAGTGGTGTCATTCATTATTTTAAGAAACGGCACAACGCCTTGTGATGGAATATTGATAGCCTTAATCAGAGAGCCAGTACCTCGGATGTTGGTCCAGTCAGTTGCGATGCCGCCAGAGTATTTGCTCATTAGGGCGTTGTCTAGATAAACCTTAAATATATGCTTCAGGTCGTCTTCGACAGTATTCAAAAAGCATGAGCTTAGCTGGGGCTTGGCAGTGCCAGAGTGAAACAGAGTAGGGGTAGAAGGAACGTAGCGCAGTGTTGAGAGCACATCGTAAAACTTAATAGCCCACTTGTCTTTGTCTTTGTTCTCTGCAATTGCTAGTCCCATAGCAATTCGCATCCAGAATATCTGTGGCACTTCAAGACGGTGTCCGCGGCCCTGGGATTGTACAAAATATCGGTCATGGAGCATATCTAGACCCATAAAGTCTATTAGGTGATCGCGTTCTGGCTTGATGTGCTCAGACAGTAGCTTTAGATTGAAAGCGCTCAGACGTTTATCGAGACGCCCGTCTTTTATTGTGTCAGTAATAAAGTTAACAAAGGTATCTTTATAAGACTCAGCAAACTCTGCCCGGTTAGTCTGGCCCAGGACTTCTTTATAGACCTTTCGGAGCAGCAGTCGAGATGCTAGCTTAGAATATAGCGGATCGCGTTCAATTTGAGCCTTAGCACCCATGATCATGCTGTCCTCGAGCTCATCAAAAGTAATGCCATCGTACAAACTGGCCTTAACAGCTTGGGCGATGTCGTCTAGGTCCAAATCGTCAGCGATATCGTCGGCGGCTTCCAATAATTCCTTGACGAGCTTAGCGTAGCTAAAGTTTTCGAGGCTGCCGTCGGGCATAGTCACTTTTAGGTTGCTCTGCTCGAGCTTTTCAGCAGAACGAGCGGATTCTGCGGCGCGGATTGCTTTATGGGTTTCGCGGTACAATATAAAGCTGCGGACAGTTTTGTAGTGGCCCGAGCGCATCAGCTCTTGTTCAATAAGATCCTGCAAAGCCTCGACGTCTGGTGCATTATCCTGAAAGAGCGCCTCGGCCTGACTAATAACTTCGGTTACAACGGCCGCTATGTCTGCAGGTGTTGCTTCGGTGCCAACTGACTCGCTGGCTTTACCAATTGCAATTTCTATTCGGGATCTATCAAAATCAACCATCTGACCGTTACGTTTTCTTATCTGAACAAAACCCATTTCACCCTCCTTGTTGTTGTTTATGTCTGTATCTAGTGTTACAAAGCTCTTGTGCTCCACTATATACAGGCTTTTTATTATGGTCAACGTGTTTTTTTTACTACACTGAGTAATTACTGTGATAGTAGTGCGTATTAGGCCTTAAATTTTGAAAAAAAGACGCTACTAAATGGCCTATATACGAAAAAACCCCTCTTTCGCCTACTCTTCATTCAATAAACTTTTCTTAATCACAATAATACCCAATGTAAGCATTGGCGTCTAGACTACCAAAAAGTAGATTTTAGTGTTGTGGCTAGTAAAACTGATCGAAAAATATTATAATACACCTGTTGGTCCCATCGTCTAACGGTTAGGACACCAGATTCTCAATCTGGCAATGCGGGTTCGATTCCCGCTGGGATCACCAAAAGAGACTTTTCTACGGAAAGGTCTTTTTTAATAGATACACGCAGCGGTAATTGACTGGTTCCAAATATCTGCCCATCATAGCTTAACCCGGCAGGAAATAGCCACTTTTGGAACCTTTGCTTTATTTCTACATCGTCTAATTCGTCCTGCCAGATAGTGCCAATATGTTGTAAGCTGGAGAATCCAAACTCGACAAGCTCAGCAACATCATCCTCTGTATTACTGAAGCTGTTTATTTTGAGGCTGATGTTGGTAATCTCTAAGTCATTATCGGCTATCAGCTCTTTGGTTTTGTCGTCTATGTATACGCCCTTGACTATAAAGCTTCACTGTTATATAGTATTTGAGTTAATTCAGCCGAATTACCGTACCCCGGAAGGACCAACATGGCCTATCTACTAGCCTTTGGTGATGTGGAAGATCATCACCTCGAACCCATCAAGAACCAGCTCGATGAATCTGGTGTGGTCTACACATTCAGGCACTACCAAGAGGAAGACATTCTAACAGAGATGTTCTTCGGAAGCGGGTCATACCTGATGCACACGCTAAGGCCCAGCAGGCCGGTCGCGTGGGGAGAGGGGCTGAGGCTTCGTGAGTTTCTGATTCGCGACAAGCTCGGCATCAAGCCTAAGACCGTAGTGGGCATGGTTATTGGCCCAAAGGTAGAGTGCACCGATAAGTTCATCGAGACACTTTACTTGATAAGCGGCAAAAGTATCATCATTCACGAGATCATCAATGGTGAAATCAGAGATGCTGAGTATAATGGCCTAGACATGATCTATAGGGACCTGGCTAACCCCTGACCCCAAAATTCCTGAGGCTCGATTCCGAGCCTCTTTTTTTATTTGGAATCTATCAAGAAAACTAGTAAAATTACATCAATGAACGAACAAGTAGTATTAGTGAATGACGACAATATCAAGCTAGGGCTGGCGGACAAATTCGATGTGCATACTGGAGACACCCAATTGCACAGAGGTTTCTCCCTTTTTATATTTAATAGTAAGGGCGAGCTATTGCTGCAAAAACGGTCAGCCAACAAAAAGACCTGGCCAAATGTTTGGAGTAACTCTGTATGCGGACATCCAGCCGATGATGAGCCAGTAGAAGCAGCAGCAAAGCGCAGAGCCATATTTGAGCTAGGCCTAGACATCCCACTTGATGACATCAAGGTTATATTAAGCGATTATCGCTATCGGTACGAACATCAAGGAATTATTGAGAACGAAATCTGTCCTGTAATGGTGGCGCATTACAGTAGTCAGCTCCAACTTCGACCTAATCCCGATGAAGTAGCTGACTGCAAGTGGGTTGCCTGGCAGGACTTCTTGGATCAACTTGCCAAACCCAATAGCTACTCGGAGTGGTGCCAAGAAGAAGCCCTGCTGCTAGCTAGCTCCGAGAGCTTCAATAAGTTTCTTTTAGGTAAATAGCTGTGCCACAGTTTGCCTTGTGGGTAGCTTAAGAGGTATCATTGAGGGGTAATGCAAGAATTACTCAAAGCAACCCCCTTTATAGTTGGCGCTGAGATAAGTCCAGTCGTTTTGGTGATGACACTATTTATACTATCCTGAAAAAGAACCCGAAATGAGAGAGGTGCTTGATTTGGCTCTTAATCCAACGGCAGATAAAAACAAAATGAAGGAAATCATGGATAACCTTGGAGCGTGGTTGCTTGCAGAAATACCAAGTTATTTTGAAGTGAAAAAATAATTTATGAAACTACATTTTTTATATAACATAGAAAAAGATATTGAAAATTTTATCAAAGGCACGCGGGCAGTAAACAGCAAAAAGCCGACGAAGTTTCAGGCTTTGTTTTCCGAAAAATACGGCGACAATTTTGAAGCGGAAAAGGTCAAGGAGTTCATAGAGGAACAAGACAAAATAAACGGCTTTGACGCGAACGAGGCAATTGTCGCCGTAGAGGAAAGGTGGAAAATAGCCGAGCCGATTTTTTTTGAGCGCGTAGAAAAGATATTCGGCATTTCCTATCCTGCGCCGATTGTTACCGTTTATTTGACCCACAACGAGCGTTGCACCTACAATATCGAGCAAAACTATTTTTTCACTAGAGGCTCGGAATTTTCCAACAACACAATAATGCACGAGCTTTTGCATTTCTACACTTGGCACGCTTTCGGTAAAAAACTACTGGATGAGGGACTTTCAAAATTGTTGTATAACGACATCAAGGAATCTTTAACAGAACTTTTGAATCTTGAGTTTTCCGATCTTATGAACGGAAAGCCGGATACCGGCTATCCACAACATCGGGAAATGCGTGCCAAGATACGCGAATTGTGGCAGACGGAAAAAGATATTGAAACACTTGTCAGTAAATTGCTTTAATGTTGGACTGCCCGGTAATGGTCGCGCATTACAATAGTCAGCTCCAACTTCGACCTAATCCCGATGAAGTAGCCGACTGCAAGTGGATCGCCTGGCAGGACTTTTTGGATCAACTTACCAAACCCAATAGCTACTCGGAGTGGTGCCAAGAAGAAGCCCTGCTGCTAGCTAGCTCCGAGAGCTTCAATAAGTTTCTTTTAGCTAAATAGCTGTGGCGCAGGTTGCCTTGTGGGTAACTTAAGAGGTATCATTGAGAGGTAATGCAAGAATTACTCAAAGCAACCCCTTTTATCATTGGCGCTGCAATTAGCCCGGTGCTTTTGGTTATGACACTATTTATACTATCCAGGCCAGTTGCACCAGCCAAAAAGAGCCTACTATTTTTGCTGGGCTCAACGGTTACAATTACACTAATTGGGACGATTATATTTTTTACTACTACCGTCAGGCCCGACCCTAGCCCTAGCAAAGATCTCCTGCCACATATTATTATTGGCTTACTGCTGTTATTTTTAGCATTTAATATTCTTCGCCAGGGCCCCGCCAAAGCCGAGAACAAGCCTCAAAAAAATGATAGCCCCATAAAATACCTAACACTTGGGGCAATCCTAATGGTCACCAACTTCACTACCATCGCGATGGTATTTGCGCTAGCCCTGGAGCTACGATCATCTGGCATCTTAGGTGCCGAAAAATTTATGTACTTGGCGGCCGTTATTATATTCTCATTGCTACCGATAATTCTACCACTCTTGGTATTGGCCTTAGCGGGTAAAAGAAGCGCCGATATTCTCGAAAAACTCTCCAGCTTTATGCAGCGCTATGCCCACATCGCAACGGCAGTCTTTTTTGCACTAATGGGAGTTTATGTACTGCTTAAGCCTTTCTTATAGACTTTACTCAAATTTAATATTAAAAAGATGATTGTCACAAACCATACTCGATGGCGTTAGTATCTTCGTAGAGCAATAAATATAATGTGCATTAAAGAGAGGACCTACCAATAACTATGAATAACAAAACCAAACTAATAATCACTTCGCTTGCTTCAGTAGGACTTTTAATTGGAGCTGGCGTGCCAGCATTGGCCGTTGGCCACAAGCTCTACCCCAAAACTAAAGCAGCAGACCTAGCATCGCATAGCGCAGCAGAGAAACACCAGACAAAACAGTCTAAAATTGCCTCAAAGCTCGATAGGGCAGTCAAAAACGGCAAAATCACAGCCGATCAAAAGGCTCAAATACTGGCTAAATTAGATGAACTCCATAGCTTCCGAGAGACGCTTAAAGACCTACCCGAACCCCAACGCAAGGAGGCCATCAAGGCCAAGAGGACCGAGCTTAAGCAGTGGGCCAATGATAATGGTATCAAGCTAGGAATGCTACTCGGCCAACGCAGATAAGCTTAACTTAAATACCAAATAACAGCTTCTCCGAAAAATAGCCCCAGGGGGCTATTTTTTTATACTACGACTTAATATTTCAGCAAATAAAAGACCCCTATTTTACTAGGGGTTATTATGAGCTTATCGAGTTTTTTTGTTTGTCGAGAGCAGCTCATAGATGACTCGAACAACGTGGGACGGGTCGAGTGTCCCGATACTAGTGGTACGATAAAGGGTAAGCGTCACTTCCGTTAGCTTCTTATGGGAGCTTGCGTCAGACGTGATGTCTGCAATAGCATTAACGAACATCATTTGGTCTAGTTTGTATCCAGAAATCCGATAGCTACTATCGGTAGGGTCTATTAGTATCCGAATCAGCGAGTAGGCATCTTTGGATTTCATTTTATAGACACTAGGAGCTCTTTTAAGAATGTCCTTTATCGGACTCTTCATGTTGTCGATACTCCACTGGTCCAAAAACTGTTCCGTAGTCCAGCCGTACTCGGGTATATCAAACCGATTTGGGTTATACCGTGGCAACTGCTTGGGACGAACTACGACAGACTCTAGTTCTAATGGTGCTATTCTGGTAAGGTGCGGATTTGCCAGAAGATAAACATCGGCCACCGCCAAGGTTTGGTGGTAGTCATAAAATATCGTTCCGGTCCACTTCGTAAAAAAGTAGCACTCCACACCGTTTTTATCAAGAAATGCACGTAGGCCACTGAAGGTTTTTAGGCCGAACATCTCTACTGCCTGGCTATTTGTTGTGAGTCTAGGCTGGTGCGATTCGGCCCATTTTCGACGTTCTAGCTCGTTCTGGTTCATAAATACATCCTTCAACGTTGCCGGGTGGACGAGTACCATACTTATACCCTGAAACCCAACTTTAGGCAAGGTTAAGTACAATCATGCATTGTAATTTATGATTTTCAGGGTATAATATGCTTATTCTATAGTTCGATCCGCGAAACTGGAGGTACCAAGTGCCAAAAAATATGAATGTCAGTCAGGCTGCACGCTATATTTACCCAGGTGCAGTCCTGCCCTGTAAGCCATATTCGTTAGTAGAAGTTTTTGACCCCCTGACAGTCTCATATCAGTTAGGGACTATCGGGTTCGACTTTATAAAGCTCGTCGAATTCGAATTTGAGCCAGGTGAATTATTGCAACATGCCCTAACTCGCCCCGAAACATACTATTGGGGCACCGAGATAGATCTCGACGATCTGGCCGACTCGCCTTACCTTGATACTATCGAAGACTTGGTTGAGACCAACAGGTTCGTAATGACCTCATGGGGAGCTCTTATCCCTTTGTTTGAAGATGACATAGCTATTCCGTACCCAAGTATTGTCGAGCTCCCGCTCGATATGCGCCTAGATTAATATTATTTACTTCGCTCTTATCTGTATTAAGGGCGATTTTTTATTTAAGGGCCTGAATAATTCTACTTATTTTTGAGTGCTTTTTTTTGGAGTCGTTTTTGGGCTGCAATGCGCACCAGAATATTGAGGCTGGCAGCAATAATACCAACGCCTATCAGCACATAAAATATCGTAAATAGCTTGGTGCCTGGTGTGGTGGGGTGAATATCGCCGTAACCCACGGTGGTAATAGTGATCACCGAAAAATAAACCGCGTCTATCCAGCTCAAGTGCAGGAACCTATGATAAAAGACTGATCCAGTAGCAATAACAGATAAGGCTGTCAGCACCACCCACTTGAAGTGTAGGGCTGTATCAACTGCTTCAGACGATGTGTGTTTAGTCATGACTATAATTATAACCACTAAGCAACTTAAACACCAAATTATTCTTGCTTTGTATATTATTCTTATGCTAAAGTAAATCGTATGAAACCCAAAACGAAACAAGGCAAGAAACTACAGAATTTTAATATAATAATGGGCTGCATACACTTAGTCCAAGCTACAGTGATGCTATTTATCTTAAATTACAGCCTAAAAATACCTATTATCACTAGGTTTTTTGATCAGTCTCCCAACGGCAGCTTTACTGTATCTACTAAAGTTCTGATAGATGTCCCAATAGCAGTTGTAGCACCAGTATTCTTACTTATTTCGGCTCTTTTCCATTTCATCATCTCGTCACCTTTTTATGTACGTCGCTATGAGGCGAATATAAAAAAGGGCTATAACCCTATGCGCTGGATCGAATATTCATTAAGTAGCTCAGTTATGTTGGTCGCGCTGCTTATGATGGGTGGTATCAATGAACTCTCAAGTGTAGTGTTTGTTTTTACTCTAAACTTTTTGATGAACATGTGGGGGCTAGAGATGGAGCGTTACAACCAGCTCACCGAAAAGATCAAGTGGTTTCCGTACAACATGGGCGTAATCGCAGGTATAGTACCATGGATTATCGGTGGCCTATACTTCTGGGTCAGCACCACCAATGTCGCCGACAGTATCCCTTGGTATGCCAAGCTAGGGTTCTTGATCACGTTCCTATTCTTCAATAGCTTCGCTATCAATATGGTTCTTCAGTATCTCAAGGTAGGCCGCTGGAAGAATTACGTACATGGCGAACGCGCCTATATATGGCTTAGCCTGATAGCCAAAAGCTCACTAGCCTGGATTCTTGTGCTAGGAACCCTAAATATAGCAGCAAAATAGCGTAATTTTTTGACTCTGTTACGATAAATGCCCTTACAATAATTATATCGATTAGCTTACTATTCGCATCCACTCTGTTGTAGCCAAAAAGAGCTTGAATAAATAGTAATAATTGCAATCAAAATTGTTATTAGCCAGCCAAGGTTTGTGTATCGATTGCGCATTTATTAGATCGTTATATCAATCAGTAGCTTCTACCAACTACGGCTTTGGGGTGTATTGTTTATCATATCGCTATTGCTTGGTGGTATAATTATATTTGTATATTTTACACAGCTGAAGTCGTAATAATAATTGCCTTAGTAGAAAAATATAAACCAATCACAAAAGGAGTACCAAATGTTAGAAAGATTACGAAATTTTTATAATAAGAACCGCATATCTGGCCAGAAGGTCAATGCCGAACAAAATATCAGCAAGGCTAGCCACGACAAAGAGGCTGAAGATACCTCGGAAGAAGTTTATAGCACCAAACAGTCCGAAGAAGATAGAAAAAAACCTCAGCAATAGCAAATGCCCTAAGCGAGCAATACAATTGACTTCTAAGCATATTTATGCTATTATATAGCTTCCAAAAAATCTTTGGATGTACCTGTTATAGAGGTGATAAAGTGATAGACATCTATGAGGCCATAAGAGAAAAGCAAGTAGTACGAAATTTCATCGTCTTTGTAGGCGAGGGAGTCGACTGGGAATCCTCGGTAACCGAGTTGGAAGCACTGCACGCCAGGGATATACCACCAAAGTTCGTCATGATCCCCAACTCAGACATACCGGGGATCGATGAGCACGGCGAGGATGGTCACCATGACATCTACGGTGCACTGTTCCACCACTTCGAGCTAACTGCAGCTCAGAAGAAGCTCTGGGAAGAAGGGCTGGTTGGTGACAAGGACTATGTCGACCCAGCCCAGCTGCTGAAAGCGGAACTGGACTCCAAGCATGGTATCGACCCGTTCAAGGTCTTTGCCATGTCTTACAGCCCTCACGAGGGTTGCGATTGTCTTGAAGAGGAAGACGCTGATGGTGGATTTACTGATTGTATCGGTCAGTTCTTGGCTCAGCTCTTCACTCTTGGCAAGAGAGTCCGGGCCGCGGTATAAATTAAAGGGCTATCTGGCTTTTGCTAGATTGCTATAAACCACCCTAAATATGGGTGGTTTTTATTTTACAAACAGAAGTAAGAGTATATAATACAGCTATCGAAACCCCAGCACCTCATACAAAACAAATCACAAGCAACTGAGCCAAAGGAGGCGATGTGTCTGGAGATTACAATAAAGCTTTACAAGCATCTGAAGCCATCAGAGCCACCTATACTCGTAAAAAGCTAAGTAAGAGCCCAAGTCTGGTGGTCGAGTACTACCAAGCGCTCATTAAGCTCAGCGATAATGGTGCACTCACGCCCAAGCAAGCCTGCTTTTTGATAGCTGACACGATTGACCTGGAGTCAATTAGGCGCAATTACGACATCGAGTCTATCGCTATCGATGCTGGTTTACTTGAGCTTCCCGACAGGCATATCGATGGCGATCCTGCCGAACGCTGGAAGCTACTCAAAATCTGGATAGCCGAAATGCCATCCAATTACTATTAAGCTGGTTATAACGACCAGCTTATTTTTATTTGCCCGCAGTTTATAATAACTTCACCAAATGTAGTATAGTAACTATAAGATGAATACCAACCTCCCTAACTACGCTTTTATCGATAGCCAAAACCTCAATCTCGGCATCCGCTCGCAGGGCTGGAAGCTCGACCACCGCAAGCTGCGTCTGTACCTCAAAAATAAGTACAACATCGACAAGGCTTTTATATTTATTGGTCATGTTACCGACAACCAAAGCCTCTACGACGAGCTCGAACAGGCTGGTTTTATACTAGTATTCAAGCCAACTGTCGGTTATATGGAAAACGGCAAAGAGATCGTCAAAGGTAATGTCGATGCCGAGCTAGTTTTACACGCCGCCGCCATTGAGTACAACAATTATGATAAAGCTATCATCATTACTGGCGACGGTGACTTTAATTGCCTCATCGAATACTTGAGCCAAAAAGGCAAATTGCTCAATCTTTTGGTTCCGAGCGATAGGTTCTCGAAATTACTCAGTAGTCATACCAAAAAAATTGTCAAAATGAGCGAGCTACGTAGCAAGCTAGAGCTACGAGTAAAAAAGCGTAAACCGACACCCGCTATTATTCCTAATCCGACCTCGACTCCGAATCCGACTTCGACAAGCACTGCTACGCCGCAAGGCCAGCCAAAGCAGCCTTTCAAGCCTAATAGCCAATCTAAACCCCAAGATAATATTCAGAATACGCCTCGATAAATTAGTTTAATTTAAGCAAAAAAAAATAACCAGGAGTAGCTTTCGGTCGAAACCTTGGGCCTGCCTGGTTTGGTGATAAATCAAATATACTATAATGCTAAGTCCTAGGTCAATACCCGCTTGCAATAACTGCTGTTTTTTAAGGTTCGTTAAAAAAGAATTACCATCCTTCCCAACATAAATAGCCTTTTTTAAGATTATAAGTGCTACAATCAAAGCATAAGGGAGTATGTTACGTATGAATATCTCAGACAAAGTTTTTGTAGTTACTGGCGCAGCTAGTGGCATCGGCAAAGAAATCACCATGGCACTATTGGCTAAAGGCGCCAAAGTTGCGGCCGTAGACCTCAAAGAAGAAACTCTAAAGGAGCTTAGTGAAGAGTTAGGCTCAAATAGCAAAAACATCAGTACCCACGCCCTGAGTGTTGCTGACAAAAAAGCCGTCGAGGCCTTGCCTGGCGAAGTTATTGCCAAGCTTGGGCAGATCGATGGCGTTATTAATAACGCCGGCATCATTCAGCCTTTTGTAAAAATCAACGATCTAGACTACGATGCAATCGACAGGGTAATGGGGGTAAACTTTTATGGCACACTCTATATGCTAAAAGCCTTTTTACCAGTACTCCTCAAGCGGCCCGCAGCCCACATTGTAGATATCTCTAGTATGGGTGGGTTTTTGCCAGTACCAGGGCAGGCAGTTTATGGCGCATCGAAAGCTGCTGTAAAACTACTAACCGAAGCCCTTCAGGTTGAGCTAATCGACACCAACGTCGGTGTGACGGTAGTGTTTCCGGGGGCTACAAGTACCAATATCACCAAAAACTCTGGTGTCAAATCGCCCATTAGCGAAGAGGCCGCCAAAAAAATCAAGATACCGACCCAGTCGCCAAAAGACGTCGCCAAATTAGTCATTAAGGCCATCGAAACCAACCAGGCACAGGTTTTTGCAGGCAAAGATTCCAAGTTTATGAACCGTCTGTACCGCCTCAGCCCGAGCTACGCCACCGGCCTGATTGCCAAACAAATGAAGTCGCTACTTAAGTAGCTCGCAATTTGATACCCGACATTAGTAAGACAGCTACTATTTACTACCAATAACAAAAGCAGCGAATGTAATTATCCGCTGCTTATTGCTTTTAGTTATTGTGTAGCGGCAATTGATAGTTCTTATGCCATGCATTCTTATTGACATATTGTCAATTATTTGGTATAGTATGCAAAATTAATTGAGGCAAGCCCCACGTGCAAGAAATTAACCTATACGACCTATTAAAACACTATGCCAAATACTGGTATTTTATTGTCGCCATGACACTTTTGGCACTTATTGCTGGCCTTATATACAATAACTTCATTCAAGTACCGCTATATAAAAGTAACGCAACACTAATAGTTGTAAATACTTCCGGAACTACTCTTAAAAGTGATGCTACACTAATAAATAACTACCAGCAGCTACTCAAATCGCGCCGAGTAATTGAGCAAGTTATTTCAGAGCGCAGTATTAAAGACAGCTATCAGACTGTTGTAGACTCAGTAGACACCACCAACGAAAAAGACACCGAAGTTATTAAGGTTAGCTACTATTCAACCAGCCCAGAACAAAGCCAAATCGTACTAAGCGCTACGATTGAATCATTTAAAAACAAAATAAAAGACATCTACGGCAATGACAATATACAGGTGGTAGACGGCGCCAGCATAGCTTATGAGCCATACAATGTTAGCAAATTACTGCAATTAGCATTGGCCGCAGCAGTAGGGCTGCTTAGCTCAATTATTATTTTATTCTTTGTATATGATTACAGGCTGAGCACCAAAGACAAGCCTAATTCTGATAAAAAGCGCAAACCCTCTATACTGGCACGCTATCACGCCAAGACTAGCGCTATTCGTCAAGCTCGCAAAGCCAAAAAGCAAGTACGCAAAGCCAAGCGTGAGCTAAAAAGCCAAGCCAAGGCACAAGGCCGCAAATTGGCAGAGGTTCAAAAAGCCATCGAGCGTAAAGCCGAGGCTCGCAGGCAAGCCAGCGCCAAGGCTGTAGCTACAAAAAAAGCCAAGGCCGAAATGATCGCCCAGTCCCACAAAGACGAAGCCGAGAGGGCAATAAAAATAGAACAGCTCAAGGCAAAACAAATTGCCGATGCCAAAAAATTAGCTCTTGCCGAAGCCGAAGCCAAGAAAGACGAAATTATCAAGCAGGGCATAATACTCAAAAAAGCCCAAGATCGCCAAGAAAGACGCGAAATCCGCATAGCCAAAATAAAATCTACTATTGAAAGCACCAAAAAAAGTATGGCAGAGGCCCGCAAGAGCCGCGAGCAACAGCGAATAGCTGCACAGCTTGAGCAAGTCAAGCGAGCTAAGGCTGAGGCCCGCAAAAAATCAGCCGCCAAAGCCCGTGCTGCCAAAAAAGCCAAAGCCCAGCAAGCTAAGAAAGCCGAGCTAGATAAGCAGGCAGAAATAGCTCGAGTTGCAGCCATTGGCAAAGCCAAGAGGGCCGAACAAGCAGCAAAGTATAGCACCAACTCTGTACCAGCTTTTTCACAAAGTACTAAGGCCGAAAAAAAGTAGACTGCAGTTACTATGTACAAAGCCTACATCAAACGAATTCTAGATATAGGCGTGGCGATAGTGGTACTTATATTTAGCCTACCAGCCTGCGTTATTATTGCGGTTATTATCAAACTTGAGAGCGAGGGGCCGATACTGTTTGTTCAAGAGCGTACTGGTGTTAAGGGTAAAGGATTCGATTTGTACAAGTTTAGAACCATGCTAAGTAGCAACAATGTACATGACAGCAAATCTCCAAATAAAATCACTCGCACGGGCCGTGTATTACGAATCTTTTCGCTAGATGAGCTACCACAGTTTATAAATATCATGAAAGGCCAGATGTCACTTATTGGCCCGCGCCCGTGGATACCACAGTACTACAAGTATATGACGCAAGAGCAGAGGCGTAGAGTAGATGCCTTGCCAGGCGTTACTGGCCTAGCTCAGGCTAGTGGCCGCAATGATCTTACTATTACCGAGAAGTTACAATACGACATAAGCTATATCAAAAACCAGTCTTTTTGGCTTGATATCACAATCGTGTATCTTACCGCGATTGCGGTAGTCAAGAGAAGTGGTCATGAAATAGACAAGAGTGGTATACACAACGAGCTCAAGGTACTTATGAGCCAGCACAAAAAGCCTCGTACACCCAAGCCAATTCTTGGCCTCAAAACAGGCTCAGTTTTTTATAGCAAAATTGAAGGCCAGGGCAAAGTTAAGGCAGCTGCGAAGCCGAAGCCTAAATCTATACACAATACCAAGGCCAAGGCCAGTGCAAAGAGGGTGGCGAAATGAGCAAAGCAAACACCCACCTAGTTAGTATTGTTGTGCCTGTATATAATGCAGCGAGATTTATAGATGAAACTATTAAAACAGTACTCGATCAAACTTATACCAACTGGGAGCTTTTGCTCATAGATGATAAATCTACAGACGAAAGCGTGAAGCTCATTAAGCTTTATGCGGCAAAAGACAATCGAATCAAACTCCATAGCAACAAGCAGAATTCTGGCGCTGCCATTAGCCGGAACAAGGGTATTGATGCTGCCAAAGGTAGGTATATTGCATTTCTTGACGCTGATGATTTCTGGCTGCCCACCAAGCTAGAAAAACAAGTTGAATTTATGCAGAAGCAGGACTGCGCTTTTAGCTTTACTGGCTACGAGTTTGCAAATGAAAATGGTAAGCCAAACGGTAAGAAGGTACATGTACCTCGAACTATTACTTATAAGCAAGCTTTAAAGAACACAATAATTTTTACTTCGACAGTAATGTTCGATGTGCAAAAGATTACCAAACAACTGGCACACATGCCTAACATCCAGCGTGGCCAAGATACGGCAACCTGGTGGAAAATCCTAAAGACAATCGACTCAGCCTACGGTTTAGATGAAGTTCTTTCATATTACCGAAGAACCTGTGAGTCACTGTCCGCCAATAAACTGACAGCACTGAGGAGGACTTGGAACCTATATTTAAATGTCGAGAAATTAAGTTTAACCTACAGTTTATATTGTTTCTCTGTTTATACATTTAACGCATCAAAAAGAAGAATATAATGGACGTTCAAGTACTACTGTCCACTATGAACGCTACGGATTATAAAAGTATAATTGAGTCTGCAAAAATAAAAAAATTCGTGATAATTAATCAAATTACAGATAATATAAATATCCCCACGGGAATCCGTGAAGGCATTAATGTGTGCTTATCTATAAGAGAGCGAGGCTTGAGTAAAAGTAGGAATAAGGCAATACGTGAATCTAAAAGTGACATTTGTATCCTCGCTGACGACGACATGTATTATATTGAAAAGTATGAATCTATAGTACGTAAATCATATCTTAAATATAATGATGCCGATCTTATAGCTTTCTACGTCGATAACGAAAATAAGAAACTCAAAAAGTCTAATTTAAAAGAAGGTCGGATTGGGTTCTTGAAATCAATGAAACTTTCATCTGTGCAAATCACTTTCAAGAAAAAGAGTATTGTTGACCGCAATATTATATTTGACACTGGATTTGGGGCTGGAACAAGCAATCTTATGGGGGAAGAAAATATCTTTCTATATGATTGTTTAAAAAAAGGATTAAAGATTTATTATAGGCCGATAAAAATAGCAACCTTAAGAAAAGATACTCAATCCAGCTGGTTTAATGGCTATGATCGAAATTACTTTTATGCTAAAGGTAGAGTATTTGAGCGTATGACAAAAATATTTGCACCTATTTTAATCATTCAATTCGCAATTAGAAAACGAAATAAATATCAATGCTATGTGACTACATTGGATGCAATAAAGTACATGTTCAGAGGAGCATTCGATGTATAAGAATGTGCTAATGAGAGACAGTAGTAATAGTCAGTATCTATCCACCCCGACAATTTTAAATGATTTTATTATCATTATTGCTTCTTTCTTTGTTGCATTTTCATTGTTCTCGAGAAGCACAACAGGCTTGATTATATATATTCCTATATTTTTTTATTTGATTGTGGCTATTCTTGCTGGCCTAAACTTCTTTAAAAGTTTTAGTCTTCGAAAAGGTTTTCTTATACTTAGTCCGATTGTCATCTATACCATTTTTTTGGCGATCTTTCAGGTACAATTCCTTAGTCAGTTTTCACTCAGAATAATATCAATCTTGTTTACAATCGCCTTTTTTATAAATATCCGAATATCAAGAAAGGCTATTAATTACATAGGTTTTATATTTCTAAGTGTTTTTTTGTATTATGCTTTATCATCAATTGGTTACAACGCACAATTTGCAGGAAACAACTTTATAGGTAATTTTGAATTCCAAAATAATCCTAATACGATGGCGCTTGTTGTACTATTCTCCTATATAGTTATAGATCGAACATCTTTAGTGACTAACAAATATATTTATTACGGATTTACATTACTTGCTGTCTATTCTATTAATAACTATGATTCTAGAAATGCTCTTGTATGTCTAATTCTATATTTGATTCTAAAAAAAGTATTACAATACACAACTATAACTACTAAAAAAATACTTATAGTTGCAATCTTTATGCTTTCAATTGTTCTGCCAATTTATTATGTCAGCTACTATAACTCTAATCCAAAAATACAAAATAGCGAAGTACTGGGTAAGGACGTGTATAGCGGTAGGCAGAACATATGGATAGATGCATCAAAATATCAAAACACAAAAACAATTTTATTTGGCAATAGTAACCAGGAATTCCTTAAAACACTGCCGTCAAACAGTTTACACAGTATTTATATTGATCTAATTTATAGGTTAGGTTTGATTTTTTTTATATTATATATGTTTATATTGTATCGCCTTATATTCATGGTAAATCACCTTCCCAATATTGTCTTCGGTTCGATAGTAGTTCTAATTACTTACGGGCTTTTCGAATCTAGCTTTCAATCTGGTGGGTACGCAAGTCTTTTAATGCTATTTGTATTTATTGTTCCTTATGGACCTCAAATATCGGATAGTCTAACCAAGGACTTAAAGAATTAATGATATGTCTAATAGAAATTTAATTTCCATCATTATTCCTATTCATAATACCTCTAAATATCTTGATGAATGCATCAAATCGGTACTGGCTCAAACATATAATAAACTTGAAATAATTCTCGTAAATGACGGCTCAACCGATGATTCGGGAAACATATGCGAATACTACAAGAAACTAGACAGCCGATTTATAGTAGTTCATAAAAATAATACTGGAGTTTCTGATTCCAGAAATGTTGGGGTCAAAAAATCCACTGGTGTGTATATTACTTTTGTTGATTCAGATGACGTAATTGATGTCGACATGATTAGAAGACTGTATTATTCAATTAAGTTGCATGATAGCGACTTATCTATTTGTAGATCAATATCATTTGATCAAAGTGTACCGACGTACAATCAAAGTAAAACAACTCATTTTGAAACTCTCACGAATCTAGAAGCGATTACTAATTTATTATATGAAAAGAATTCAGTAAACTCTGTTTTTGGAAAAATGTATAAAAAGAGCCTATTTAAGCACGTGTCCTTTAATGACACACTTGCATATGCTGAAGACCTCGATATCAATTTGAGAATATTGCTTAAAGCTAAAAAGGTTACAGTCGATAACTCTATACAGTATTTTTATAGAAAACGACCCGGTAGTGCAATGAATTCATCTTTCAGAAAGATAAAAATGGATTGTCTAAAGGTTGCATACCGTAACCATGAAAGTATAGCTGCCATTGACCCTATTTTGTCTAAGGCATCCGAATTACGTATTTTTACCACGTCGCTATTTCTGTTGACTCAAATTCCCAAGAATAAAACGTCGTTTGAGCAAGAGATAATAGACTGTAAAAGTGCAGTAAATAATTACAAGACTACAGTATTGACTGATAGTGAAGCGCGAATTATTCATAGAGCTTATGCCTTTTTGTCAATTATTAATGTAAATTTTCTCGTTAATATTCTAAAGGCAAAAGCCTATTTAAGGAAAAGTTATGTCACGACTGAGTAAATCAAGCCGAAATGTTATTGTTGCTCTGGCTAGTACAGTATTAACTATAATTATAGGGCTTATTGCACAGCGCGTATTCATCAATACACTTGGCACAGAATATCTTGGTATTAATGGCTTATTCACGAGTATCATATCTATGCTTGCCCTCGCTGAGCTTGGCCTAGGCTCTGCGATTTATTTCCACCTATATAAGCCTGTGGCAAAAAATGACACTACTAAAGTAAGGTCTATAATTGATTTTTACAAGAAGGGTTATAGACTTATTGCACTGGCAGTATTTGCTCTCGGTTTATTATTTTTGCCATTTCTTAGTGCTATTGTAGGCAATGTAAATATTAGCGAGAGTATATATGTAATATACCTTCTGTTTCTTTTTGATGTAATTGCTTCATATCTTCTCACCTACAAAAGAGCGGTCTTATATGTAGACCAAAATAGCCACATAATAAGTAGCGTTCACCTTGCTTACTTAATTGTATTAAACGCCCTCCAGATTGCAATTCTTATTTTGACCGGTAATTTCTACCTGTACTTAATCATAAAAATTGTGATGCGCTTGGCCGAAAATGTAGTGCTTACACAAATATCAAACAAAAAATACCCTTACCTCAAAGGGGCAACTACAGCCAAGCTAGATGCCACCACAAAAGCCGGTATCTATAAAAAAGTTAGGGGCCTTAGCTATCACAAAGTATCAAGTTATATAGTCTTAGGAACAGATAATATTATAATTTCACTATTTCTTGGTGTTGCAGTTGTTGGGCTCTATAGTAACTACCTTCTAGTCACTACAGCTATTTTGATGCTGATGGGCCAGGCATTTACAGCCATAACGGCAAGTGTGGGTAATTTATTGGTAGACAATAATACTCGCAAGTCGTTTGAGGTATATAAAAAGATTAGTTTCATGAACTTTTGGCTAGCATGCTTTGCTACTACTTCTTTACTGGTCATAATGAATAGTTTCATAACCCTATGGATAGGTTCACAGTACTTGCTGCCAATAGGTGTACTTGTAGCTATTTGTCTTAATCTTTACTTAACTATGATACGCTCATCTATGGGTAGCTTTAAAGAAGCTGGTGGTATTTTTCATGAAGATAGATTTGTACCAGTGGTAGAATCAATTGCCAACCTTGTCTTTTCAATTGTTTTCTTAAATCTTTTTGGGCTAGCGGGTGTCTTTCTTGGTACTGCTTGCAGTACTCTGATATTGCATTTATATAGCTACCCTAAATTTGTTAATAAGCCCTTATTCAAGGCTAGTAACGCTGAGTATTATATTGATTTTGCATTTAAGCTAGCGGTAATACTCGTGATATCAACGGCTACATTTGTTGTTTCGCGCGCGGTGCCAATAAACAGTACTATCTATCAGTTTATGTTTAATGTAGCTCTTTGCTTGGTACTGCCAAACGCTTTGCTATACTTGGTATTTAGAAATTACGACGAGCTCAAATATTACCGTGAGCTTGCATTTAAATCACTTAAATCTATAAAGAGAGCATCATGACAAAAGCCAACAAAATTAGAATATTTAAACTCTTAGCGGTTGTCGCCTGGATGGTATTCATTTTCTTGCTTTCTGGAAACTTGGGTGCTAAATCTGGCTCGCTGAGTGCAGATACAATTAGCGCCATACGAGCCTATCTGCCAAGCCTTTCAGAACAACTAGCCACACTGCTGGCCCGGAAATCTGCGCATATACTAATGTACGCCGTGCTAGGTATTTTGCTAACTAGCCTACTACGCGAGTACAAGCTTGGCCGCAGGGCCGTAGTGGCCTATGCGCTGTTAGCGGCTGCCTTGTATGCCAGCTTTGACGAAATAAACCAATACTTTGTAGGTGGCCGTAGCAGTAGCCCGAGCGATATCGCTATAGATGTGCTTGGCGCTGCAGCAGGCATTGCCATTTACTTTGCGGCTATCAAGATAGCGCGTATTTATACGAGTAAAAAAACTAAAAATATTGTACAATAGGCCACTTATGAAACTAATAACTAAAAAACGAGCTAAAAAAATAAAAGCCAATTACCTCAAGTGGGGCAGTAAGGCTCTGGCTGGCGCAGCGGCTCTAAGCTATTTGCTAGCGGTATATTTTGTACTCACAGTATCTATCGTCCCTACTAAGTACTTGCTGCTAATACTGCCCGTAACCCTAGCCGCAGTGGCCGGGCTAGTCTATGGGCTTATAAAAGATAATGCCAAAAATGCCCGCAAGAGTATTGCCCTAGGTGCCACCGCAGCGCTAGTAACAGGCCTTTGCGTATACGCGGCAATGCTTGGTGCCAGCGCGGCTAGTTTTATAGGCTCACTACAGCAAGGCGAATACACCGAAGTAGAGTATAGTATCATTGCCAAAACTGGCAATAACGTAGAGCTCAAGGCAAACAACCCAGCAATTGGCTATTTGGCAGACGACAGCAATAATGAGCTGGTACTAAAAGAAGTAAAGTCTCGAACTAACGCCGCACCTACCGCTTATAGTGATCTGGCCAGGGCCACCAACGCTCTATACGAAGGTGCCGTGACTACCGCTGTTTTGCGCAGCTCGTATTTGGCACTCTTGCAAGATAACTACAGTACTTTTTATAAAAGCAGCCGGGTTCTAGATACTTTCAAAATTAGAGTCAAAAACGCCAGTGCGGCAAAAGCCGTAGATACCACCAAGCCATTTGTGGTCTATATAAGCGGCATTGATACCTATGGTGATGTTTCTGCCGTGTCGCGTAGTGACGTAAATATCTTGGCAGTCGTTAACCCCCAGACCAAAAAGATACTGCTAGTAAACACCCCGCGCGACTACTATGTACAACTAAACGGCACCACTGGGGTGCGCGACAAGCTTACTCACGCCGGCATCTATGGTGTAGATGTATCGCGAAAAACTCTGCAAGACTTGTATGCGGTTAATATTGATAATTATCTGCGTATTAACTTCACTTCTTTAAAGACCATAGTCGATAGGCTGGGTGGTATAGAAGTGATCTCAAGCTATAGCTTTAAATCTGGAAGGTACAACTTCACCAAGGGCCCCAATATGCTCGATGGCGCAGCAGCGCTAGAGTTTTCGCGCAATCGCTACGCTTTTGAAGACGGCGACAGGCAGAGGGGTAAAAACCAACAGCTAGTTATTGAAGCTATCATCAAAAAAGCCACAGGCGCAGATGTAATAGTGAACTATCAGTCAATACTCAGCTCACTGACTGGTACTTTTCAGACAGATGCTAGCCGGGCTCAAACCAGCGCACTAATAAAACAACAGCTCGACAGTCTGGGCGACTGGAAAGTAGAATCTATAAGTGTTGATGGTAGTGGCAAAACTGCGCCGACTTATAGCATGGGCGCCCAGCCACTGTATGTGATGGAACCAAATATCGACACAGTTAATATAGCCAAGACCAAGATAGCCGAGTACCTTGTAGCGAAATAGCTCCTTTGGATTTTAATTGCAACGGACTGATTGCCAAACAAATGAAGTCGCTACTTAAGTAGCTCGCAATTTGATACCTGACATTAGTAAGACAGCTATTTTTTACTACCAATAACAAAAGCAGCGAATGTAATTATCCGCTGCTTATTGCTGTTAGTTATTGTGTGGTGGCAGGAGTGGTTGGAGTCGTTGGAGTAGTTGTTGATGCTGGGGTAGTTGCTGCCGTTGTACCACAGGTGATCTTGGCGGCTTCGTCTTTTGATACGACGAACATTATTAAGCTTATCATTTGGTCGGTATCACCAGCTTTCGGTCTTTGCAAGACAATATCGAAGTGATCAACTGGGTTGTCTGTAGTAAGCGCTAATAGTGTTTTAGAGAACTGATCTGGATTTTTTAAGAGCCCGTTCACGCCTAGAGAGTACTCAATAGCGATTACTTCGCTGTTTCGCACATCGTAGATCGGACCGACGGGGATGTTTTTGGTTTCAATGTACTGCTTACCGCGACCAGGTACGCACTCATTAAGTACAATGGTTTCTTTGGGCAAGTTAATCGGTTTTTTGTAGGCTTTTGCCTCTTCATTTTTCTTATCATTGGCTTTGTTGGCAGCCTGCTTGCCATACAAAAATGCGCCGAAAGAAGAACCTGCGAGCAGTGCAATAATAAGTACGAAAATCAAGGCAGTCTTGATACCGTTTTTGTTAGTTTGTGGAGCCTGATGTACGGGACCTGAGCTTATGGGGCCTGCACCGGCATTGCCGATGTTGTTGTTGTTGTTATTATTATCCATAAGCTTTATTATAGTAGTATGTTTACTATTGTCAACAATTATAGTCAAAGCAGCAAATACAATCTGTTGGAGGCGCTACACGTAGCGGTATTATCGACAAGTATTTCAGTGGGTTTACCAACGAATAGATTAACTCATAGCGCCGCGTAATGGCGATTCGATTACTACCCAGACTCAAAATATCTTCGAAAGTACTGGTATCTTTCTTATTCGTTTCATTATTGCCACTGCTAGTAGTGAGTATTGTTCTGGTGGGCCGGGGGCGGGCCTTGCTACTAGATGCCGCCACAACCAAGCAAAAGGTGGTTGCCACCAGTACTGCCGATAAGGTCAATATTTTTCTTGAAGACCGTATTAGAGCGCTGGTTTTGGAGTCGAAGTTACTGGCCCTGGCTAAATCAGACCCCACCCTTACTAGCAAGGATTTCGCAGCACTCATTAAACAAGATGCGAGCATCCAGGAAGTTATACTTTTGGACCCGAAGGGTGTGCAGGTAGTAAAGGTCGATGCCAACGGCTCAGATTTTAGTACGCCAGATCGCTCATCGTCCGATTCTTTTAAGGCTGTCGGTTTTTTGGACGGCAAGTATTTTGTAAGCTCCGTTAGCTATGGCCAAAATAACGAACCCTCTATAACCATCGCGGTACCGATATTGCCTACCAACCTAAGCCAACTTCAGGACGAAACCACCCGCTCGGCAGCAAGTCCCAAAATAACCCCTGATGTTTTTCTTGGAGTTATCGTCGTCAAATACAATATTGGCGAGCTGTGGAACTCTATACTTGAGACAAAAATAGGTGACGGTGGCTACGCCTATGTGGTCGATAGCCTTGGTAACCTCGTGGCGCACCCCGATAGTAATTTTTTGGCAAAAAATCAAAAAATAGCCGATGTCGAAGCCGTCAAAAACTATATCAATGACAATTTCGAAACCAAAATTACCACTTCGGAGCAAGGCGTAAGCGTCGTTAGTACCCCCGCCAAGCTTTCTAGCAACAGCTGGGCAGTAATAGTCCAGGAGCCAGTTTCGAGTGTTTATTCGGGTATCAATTCGTTTATTGAGCTCTCGGTGATTATTATTGTATCCTCGGCGCTGTTTGCAATCGTCCTTAGTTTGATATTCCGCAAACAGCTACTCGACCCCATTAAGCAGCTGCTTATCGGCACCAAAAAGATCAGCGAGGGCGACTTTAGTTATACCGTTAAGGTTAAATCTAACGACGAGCTGCGTTATTTGGCCGAGACCTTCAATAGTATGTCGCAAAATATCAATAAGCTCGTTGGCGATCTGAAAATCAAAAACGCCGACCTCGACAAAGCCACCAACCAGCTCAGTGAGGCCAACGAAAAACTTCAGCAAGCCGATACCACCAAAGACGAGTTTATATCGATGGCCTCGCACCAGCTTGGCACGCCACTGGCGACCATCGAGGGCTACCTGAGTATGGTCAACCAAGGTTACTACGGTCCGCTCAACGAAAAGCTGGCCTCGACAGTCAATAAGGCCCTCGGCCGGACCAATGTCATGAAAGGCTTACTGGCCGACTTTTTGGATGTCAGCCGCATGACGGCCAATAAGTTTTATCTCGACATCGAGCCAACTGATTTTAATAAAATCATCGCCGAAGAGGTTGGAGCCCTAAAAGCCTCGGCTGCCGAAGCCAAGGTCGAGCTAACCTACCACGCCCCAGAGCAAGCCCCACCGCTAATGAACATCGACGAGCACAAAACCCGCCAGGCCGTCATGAACCTCATCACCAACGCTATCAATTACACCAAGGGCGGTAAGGTCGATGTATTTTTGCGCTACGATAGTGTTAATGCCCAGTACACCGTGGTCGATAACGGCATCGGCGTGCCAGACGAACAAAAGTCGAAGCTATTTAAAAAGTTTTATCGTGCCGACAATGCCAAAGAGACCCTACCAACCGGCACGGGCCTAGGGCTATACTTAGTTAAACGCGTTGTTGAAGACCAGGGTGGCAAAGTCATCTTCCATAGTGAAGTCGGCAAGGGCTCGACCTTCGGCTTTGTACTACCACTCAATACCAATCTGCCGCTTGGGCAGTACCTGGCGCCGTCCAATAGTGCCGACGAGTCGGCTTGAGGTTTGAGACGCATCGCCGTGCAAAAATATATACTATGAAACTACCTGTTTTCGGAGCCAGCGATAAAACAGGCGATCATACTAGCCCTTTTTGGCTTTTTTGCAATTTGCTAGGTACAATATAAGTATTACAAAGTAACAACCAAAAGAAAGGCCAAAGTCATTAAAAAATTCGTACTACCCAAGCTCAAATACGCCACTAACGCCCTAGAGCCAATAATGTCTCAAGAAACTATTGAGTTCCACTACGGCAAGCACCACCAGGCCTACATTGACAATCTCAATGGTCTTATCGAGGGCACAGATCTTGCCGAGCTGCCAATTGAAGAGGTAATTGTTAAGGCCGAGCCCGGCCCAATTTTCAATAACTCCGCCCAAGCTTATAATCATAGCTTTTACTGGCAGTGCCTGACCACGCCGCAAGGCGAGGGCAATGCGCCATCGGGCAAGCTAGCTCAGGCCATAGATGAAGCTTTTACAGATTTTGCTACCTTCAAGACTCAGTTTAGCGAGATGGCCAGCAAACATTTTGGCAGTGGCTGGGCCTGGCTGTTTGTTGGCAAATCCGGCAAGCTCGAAATGCTTGCTATGCACGACGCCGGCACGCCTATTCAAGACGGCCTCAAGCCACTTCTTGCCGTAGATGTCTGGGAGCACGCCTACTACATCGACTACCGCAACAAACGCCCGGACTATCTCGCCGCTATCTGGCAAATTATCGACTGGAGGTTTGTCGAGTCTCAGTACGACGCTACCGCGCCCAGCTCGCTGATGACCCCAGAGTAGCCACTTCAATAATATTTCAGCCCTCTGCCAGCTATTCTGAAAGATAACGTTAGCGCGCATTTAAACCTCGCGCCTAGCACCTACAGACGAGAAAAGCGTATAATTTAAGTTATGAATAATTTCGAGATGAAATGGGTCGAATCGAATAATATATTAAAAAGCGATAGTGCCTACCAAGTAAGGCAAGTTTATCTCTGGGCGATAGACAAAAACAAGAAATTTTTAATCGTTTCAAAGGACGGGAGCAATTGGCAGTTGCCGGGAGGTAAACCCGATACGAACGAGCCGATGGTGGCGACAGCCAGTAGGGAGATGCTTGAAGAGACAGGCGTCAATATTAGCGATCGTATTAGAGATTTAGATTTTTTTGGATACTACAAGGTTAGAGATTTAAGGGCGGAGGGGACCCCATTTTTGCAGGTTAGATTTGCCCTAGATATGCAGGGGAGCAAAGCCCTCAGCTATTTCCATACCCGCTTCGAGGATCACAAACAATGGCAGAGTGAAACAATCAAGCACATCAGGCTTGTCGATGGGGCAGAGGCACTACAATTAATACCTTGGCTTTCAGAGGCCGGCGAGTACAAGTACCTCAAATTGCATAATCTAATTTAGGATAATAAGTTTTGCAAAATTTTACGATTTATTAGCTTAGAGTCGCGACATTCGCCATTGAGTAGGTGCCATGTTTCTCTCCTCCAGCAGAATCGACATAAACACTAGGGGCCCTTGATTGAGCAGCAGACAAAACTACAGCACTTGGAGTTCGAGTTATTCCTTCAACATCACTTGACTCGACCATAACACCTTCGTCATTTTGTGATTTCGATGAAACAAATAATGGTATTCCCATTGCTTTAGCTTTTTGGACAGCGTGTTGATATATAGCTCTCGTTACTCCATCGGTCGCTAATCTCGTATATATGCTCTCGACATGCAATGCAGGGTTTCCTGCTTCGTCAGATAACAACCTAAACACAGAACGAGCAATTGGAGTACCGTCTTCGTCTGTCAGAAGCAGTACCTTTGTGTTTGGATCGGTGTAGCCCAAAAGTGCTTCGTTGATACTCCCATTACGGAAGTTCTGACAAGAAGCCATTGGCACTTCGCCAATTTCAATAGTAGTTTTAGGACTCGCCGTATCTATTACTCGTAACGTCTGAGCCTCTTCCGTCTGTTCGCTAAAACTATCGAGTGCTGCTACAACCCTATCAAGTACAGCTAAAGCATCACCTTCAAGATTTTTTCTAAGACGAGTTAAAACTGTTTTGATTGGGCGTCGTTTTTGATCAAGCTGTATATGCTTACTACTCACCTCTTCTTCGGTAAGATGAGTGAGCTGAATGATATCCTGCCGGATCTGGAGATTTTTCATTTCTTGACTCAATGCAGTTACCTCATTCTCAAGTCCTGTAATTTGCTCTTCATCACGCTCCGCATCTGGCTGTTCGCGAAGTATTTGAAGTTTTCGATGTATTTCAGCAATTTTTCGTCCGGGGCCGGGCAATTCTTGGGCAATCGCCCCTAGAGCGGCTGTTTTTTCGGACGAATCTACGAGTGAACCCTCCGGAAATTGCGCTGCTTCAGTAGTCAATGTTGCTCTAATCGTGTTAATAGCTGTCCCTGCTTCGACAATGAATGCCTCACTACTTTCAGATTCTGATTTTTCTCGCCAAATAGCATATTGTTCTTCCGTTGTATTAGCAGGTATTAAGCCTGACAATTTCATAGCCTGGAATGATTCTTGGCCAGCCCCAAATTTCCAGGACTCGTAGTTTCCATCTAAAATTGCTTCTACCATTGGCTTTAGTACCGCCAGATGTTGAGGCGATGTGCGATATTGAGCCACATAGAGCCCGAGCGGCACGGTGCTTCCCATCTGATCTATTAATCTTTGGCTTCGTTCAGGCGTTACATCGCTTTCGATACCAAGAGAATGGGCTAATGCTTGGGTAGCTATGTGCTCAACAGCTGCAATAGTATCTATTGATTCTAGGGCAGCCAAATCTTCGCTCGAACCAAGCGTTGAGATGATACTATATGTTTCGATCAAGGATCTTTCTGTTTTTGCTTTGAGCTCAAACTTTGCGTGCAATTCTTTGAACCCCTCAAGCCTACCTGCTCGCGATAGCCTCTCAATAAGCATATACATCTCATTAGCATCTGTTAGTGCTCGTTCTCGGGCGGATTCAGTGCCATTCTGTGCTTTTTTTATAGTTTCAGTAAGGTACTTTCCCAGTACGGCCATCTGCGCCGGATTCTCGAGAGCCTGTTCAAGCACCGGATTGGCATCAAATCCTGGAACATGCTCTGTAAAGAAATCTGGATGTCGCACTGCTGTTATCGGATTGGCGGCGAGCATCTTGCTAGCAAGGCTGCTGATCTCATCTGGGCTAAAGTATCGGTGGAGGTTCTCGAGCTGAGCTATATCTTTATGGAAATTAGGGTCGGCATTGATAATGAGTTCTCTAACAACCTCTTTATCTACAATGTCACTCCATTTAGTTTCGGGTCCAGTCGCCATAGCAAAGAGAGCTTCTTGCCCTGACTGTGTTGTAGATAGTACCCTAGCGATGTCTGTGATTTCTTGATTATCATAAAGATGCCCTACGCCTGCGAAGATCCTTATGAGTGCTTCAGGACTGACAGCAAGAACACGATCGGCAATATCCTTTAAAACTTCATCTCCGAAAATCTTTTGTATACTATTAAAATCTATTTGATATAGCGCATTGTCGCCTTCTTCAAAATCAGCTAATTGCTGCTCCATAGATTGATTAAGCATACTGAGCTGTTCTTCTGCAGTGAATATTTGGTCCAATGTAGCACTGCTATTAAATTCAAAAAGTTTCACAGTTGGATCTTCGGCAAACTTAGTAACTAAAATAGTCTTAAGCTCTGCCACATCAATAAATTTGGAAAATTGATCTATATACTGGCAAGACTCTGCCAGACTTGTACGCTGTATGGCGCTATGAAGTGTAGCGGATATTTCGTCATGTATTTCCGCTTTTTCTTCGTCTGTATAGATATCACTTTCCATAAGCGACCTAGTGTTATCGAAAGCATCGTTTATACGGGTTGCGCGGGAGTAATCAGTTTCATCAGGGTTATTATTCCATGCAGTTTCGATGTCTTTGATAGTTCTAGCCTTTAGCTCTTCTTTTGTGAAGTATCCTTTTTTGACACAATTTACTAATGTACTCATTGGTAGGTAACCATCGGCTTCTAGGGTTTTTTTAGCAATCAGAGCAACAGCGTCTTCACCAATAAGCTTGATAACTCCTTGATCCATAAATTTGTAGAGCCAAGGTGAGTTTTTTTCTGCTAGCGAGACAATAAGGCTACGGGCTTCGTCAGGTGGATAGTGTTTTAAAATGTATGGGAGACATTTCATGGCTCCTTCCGGCTCTTCAGCAATCAACTGTGTTAAGGCTTGATCAAATTTTTCAGGATCTTGAGATATTTCGGTAATTTGGTCATCATCAAATTTTTCTGTAGTTGAATCTGAATAAAAATCTCTACGTATATCTTGGTTAACTCCCCTAAGAATCCCTTCTCGTTCTTCGGGAGTTGCGGCTTCAGGAATTGCCTCTTCAGGAACTGCCTCTTCAGGACCTACTGATTGCGGTGATACGGCTTCAAGTGCTGCGACTTCAGGATTTATGACTTGCGTAGCTGCGGCTTCAGAAGCTGTGGCTTCAGGAGCCGCATCTTGAATAATTTGTTTAAGCGCCTGAGTTAGCTCACTTTGTTCAGCTGGAATTACAGATGGATCTGGTGTGTAGTCGCTATCTTCTGAGCTCATACTGTTTTGTTAGTCCTAGGGTTTTTAGATACTAAATACATAACCATATTTTAAGTGATGAAATTATAATATACAACTGGCCTGCAATATAGTGTCTAATAGTGGTATTTTTGCAAGGACTGTCCTTGCAAGGCTAAAAAAGGCTGTATAATTTAAGCTATGAATACTAAGCAAACCTACGATAACTTCAGCCCAACTCCAATACCGGCCGAGCAATTATCAAATCCGCAGTTAGCCGAGCAAATTGCAACTAGCCGCTTCGTTGTTTGTGGCGAGGTCCACGGCGCCACCCAAAACTGCGATGTACTCTATTCGCTGATCATCCACTATGGCATCACAAGCCTGGCGCTAGAGCTCTACGCCGAAACCTGCAAAGCATTCATCGATTCTTGCATCGCTGGGCAGCCAAACTTCGAGCTGATTGACGCAGACTATTTCATAGCTAGCGTAATGTCAGTCGAGATGGCCAAAACTCTAGCAGTTTTGGTGAACGAGAAAAAAATATCTGACATTCATTACACCAACGGCGAAAGCGAACTAGCCAAAGCGCACAACATCCTTTCGGTCAAGCAATCTGGCCCCACGATCTGCCTAATGGGCAACTGGCACACCGAGGCGGAGCTGGTAGTTACGGATGGCATCGAGCACAAATCGGCCTACATGATAGTTCGAGATTCCGAACCCGAAAGCATCAATATCCGCTACAAATACCTCTCAGGTGCAATTTATAATGTCGGCACGGGTATCATGCGTTTCAATGGCCTCAAAAGTGCTAGTGGCCCGCAAATCGACGATAGCTTGTACGCTATTACTGCTGTGCCCGGGCAAAGCCGCTGCTACAGGCTGACGGTGCCGAGAGCCGACCCCACCGCGCACTAAAAAAAATTGCAAGGACAGTCCTTGCAAAACTAGAATAATTTTTTTATAAGTAATGAAAAGGGGCCGGTTGAGAGTATATAACTCTCTTCCGGCCCCAGGCCGCACGAAGCGGTCGTTAAGTTGTTACTGAGCGTACGCCACCAAGGAGCTCACAGAGCTGGTGCAGGGCCTGCTGATCGGCCTGCAGCTGTGTGATCTCGTCCCGGATGTTCGACACATGGGTCGCCCGGAACGAAGTGCTGTTGTAAGCGTAGCTACTCTCAGCCTGCTCCAGCTCCTTGTGCATGACCGCGAGGGTCCCCGCGAGCAGACTCATCCGCTGAAGCAGCGACGCCGTCAGGACCTCTCGGCTGGTCTGACCCAACCGGTCCATCAGCTCAGGACGCTCCTGGATCTGGTCCAGATACTCCAGCGTAGCTGCCACCTCTAGGTGGTACCGACTCGACGCGAGGAATTTCTCCTGCATTGAGTCGAGCTCGCTGCTCAAACGGTACAAGTACCGCTCTGGCTTTGTCAGGCGCGATGTGACGATGCTTACGACCGTTGCCACGGCCACGATGATGAAGCTGAAAAACAGCATCACCCCCGCGTTGTTGCCTAGGGTGTTTACTATTGTCTGCACTTGCACTTCCTCTCGTTTGGGGTATAAGGTACTTAACAGCCCATATAGTATCATAGATAATGTTATTTGTCAATACCTTTAGCTACCAGCCCTCGCCGGGCTCCAGCTCGGCGTGCTCATTCGCCATAACTAATTTTAAGGTGTATACTTCTTCACAAATAACGAAGGAGTGCTATGAAATCATTTTTATCTAAAAATAAAAAACTACTTGCAATATCTTTAATCGGCTTTTTCATTTTTAGTAGTGGCGTAGCTTTTGCTTACACTAGTCAGGATTGGGTCATCAAGGCCACCGCTTGGGCTAACACCAACTGCGTAAATCCCACAGCTGCCACTAAACAGAAGGCGTTCTTTTGCTATTTGTGGAGCAAGAGCAACGAGCAGCAAACTGCTATCGATAGCCTAAACTCTGCAAACAGCACAAAAACTACTCAAATAGGTGATTTGCAGGGCAAAGCTAAAAATATTTGGGTTTACGATCAAAACAACTCAAAGCTTGGCCTATTTGTGCTGCCTCATATAAGACCGAATTCATTTAGCGAAACCAACTATGCTACCTATTTCTTTGATACGACGATAAACAGAATAGTGCCAGTGACTCACGATGGAAGAATTGGCGATATTGCACAGGTCTACTTCAAAAGCATTGATTGCACCGGTACTCCGTATTTCTCAGTCGGTTCGGCTGCAGACTTTATTGAGCTAAGGGCAAATATGCTATTAGTCTCGACAAATCGTAGCAGATTCTTTATTTTTAGCGATCACCCAGTGGAAGATAATAGCGACCCAACAGGTGGAGCAGTAAGATTATATTCTCAACTTATCGGTGGTAGCTGTGGGTTGTACGACAAATCAGGAGGTTACCAGCTTACAGAAGTTTTTCCAAACTATGGCAGCAGCGTTCAGCTTCCATTCATATTCAAATACGAGTAGGCTTTGGGCTAGCGCACCTAGCGCCGGCCGGGGCAAAAGGGGTATAATGAAGCAATGAAGAATTACTACCGAATTATGATGGGACAGAAGAGCAAATTCTTAATATCAGAATTTGGAGAATAAATGTCAGAAGATCAAAAGAAACAATTATAGTCACAGCTTTGGAATATAGCCAACGAGATTCGCGGGCTGGTGAAATATTAATTAATGATTGGTGTATTAAATAAAAAATGTTTAATTTTAAAAAATTAATTGAATCTTCCACGAAGTACAAGTCTAATTCATATGAGCGTAGACTCGAGTTTTTGTTAGATATTGGTAGAGAAGTTGGCAATATTAAAACTGCAGTAGAGGGCGCTGAAAGAAATCTATTAGAGGGTAAAAGATCATTTGTAATCTATGGCGAACCGCAAAGCGGCAAGACTGAAATGATGATAGCTCTAACTGCAAAGCTTCTAGACATGGGCTACAAGTATGTCGTAGTCTTGTTGAATGACAGTGTGGCACTTCTAGATCAGAATCTGACACGTTTTAGAAAGGCCAATCTAAGTACACAACCGGTTATCTATAAGGAGCTACGGGATCATGAGCTTAAAATTGAATCACAAGCACGCATTATTTTTTCAAAGAAAAATGCAAGTGATTTAAAAAAACTAAATGAGATGGCAAGAAAAATTGAAGATATTGTGATTATTGATGACGAAGCCGATTACGCCACGCCTAATAGCAAAGTAAATAAAGAGGAAGTAAGTAAAATAAACGAACTGACTTCACAGTTACTTAAATCAGGTATTTATATAGGCGTGACCGCCACACCAGCAAGGCTCGATCTAAATAATACCCACTTAAATGAACCAGAATACTGGATAGACTACCCCAGCCATAAGAATTATACCGGTCAGGATGTCTTTTTCCCAGACGATATTACTCAAACAAATAAATTTAAATTGGCACTTCTGCCAGATTCAGGAGATAACCCCAGCCACCTAAAAATTGCTCTTTTCAATTTCTTGATTAATTCAGCCTATCTCAATATAAAAAGAGATGCTGAAAATTATATTATGCTTATACATACGAGCGGTAAAAAAAATGATCATTCTCAAGATTGGCTACAAGTCAGCAAGATCATTAATGAATTATCTGATGACTCAAGCCATAGAAGAGAAAATCATTACCGGGATATCTGGGAAATATCAAATAAATTATACGGTAATGAAGCTGATGATATAGTAGAATTTATACTAGCAAATATCGAATCGCATTACAGTACAGTAATGAATAGTGACCATACATCAAACAGTGCCATCTGTGCGGAGCCACCTTCACCGTTTACGATCATAATTGGAGGTAATACTATATCTAGAGGAGTTACTTTTAATAATTTACTATCAATGTTCTTCACTAGGGATGCTAAGCATAAATTACAACAAGATACATACATTCAAAGAGCCAGAATGTTTGGCTCTAGAGGTACTATAATTGAATATTTTGAATTGAGCATACCTAAAAGCTTATATAAAGATTGGAGGAGGGCATTCATTTTTCATAGGCTGTCACTGGAGTCTAGAAAATCGGGTAATGGCATACCAATTTGGCATGAAGATTTAAGGATAAAAGTAGCAAGCAGTAATAGTATTGATTCCAGTAGGGTTTCGTTTGAACGCGGGGAGATGAGTTTTAATAAATTCAGATATGATAATCATATTCTCAAGATTATGAATGAAGAATGTACAGACTTTGACAAAATAGAAAAAATGCATTCTTTGCTTTCAGAAGAGGCCTTTCCAAGCTACATAGTTAGTTTTATTAATTCCATGACAAATAGGCTAGAGGGTAATTTGGTCATACATGAGCCAAGAAGCATAATGGGCATGGATGAAAAATACGCCGACTACTCCGACATTAGCCGTAACAGAGGCCTAATAGCAGGCAAAGACTTAGAGAGCAGAAAAAAGCCTAATGCAACACATCATATTTTCGTTTTTTATAATAATAACGGTGAAGCCAGAGTTATATATAAATTTAATGAAAATGTAAGCTTCATCAAGGGTAAGAAGTAATATGGTCTCGGAAAACGAAAAATATCACGGGGTTGTTTTTAGCAGATTGTTAAAAACTAATAAAAATTTACAAATTTCAAAATTTACAGACGTGAGTAGCAGTAGCTATATTGTTAATAATGTAGGCCTTTATATAAAATATTCAACCAAAAGAATGTCACCATGGAATTTTACATTTTTGAGCACCCAACAAGATGAAATTGAAATGATTCATAAAAATTTTGGCCGAGTATTTATTACTTTAGTTTGTGGTAGCGACGGCATAGTGGCTCTAAGTTACGATGAGTTAAAGCAGGTACTTGATAGCAATATTTCTGACGTTGAAAGAATTGGCATTTCGAGGCCACCAAGAGGGAAGTATCGAGTAATCGGTACAGACGGTAAACTTAAAAGGGCAATTGGCGATAATGAATTCCCTGGTAAGATTTTTTAATTAGGACGCAATTATGTAATAACTCATAGCTAATCATGAGTATACTTATATTTTTCTTTGTGGCAATGCGATTACCGGTACATTATTTTAGTATATAATAGTAACAATGTATGTACTAACACCAATACCCAAGGATGAACTTTTAAAATTATTAGACCCAAAAGCACAGGAAGTTATTAGGTACTTTATAAAAAAGAGCTTATTCTCACAACCAGAGCCATTACCTGAGCAACTTGCCCGTGCCGTACAGGTACCTAAAGAGCATATTGAGCAATGGTTCGTACAAGCTCTTGACGTAAAGCCAATAGGCTCAGGCTCATACCCAGTCGATATATACAATGAAGAAGAAGGCTGGGCGGCTGATATAAAAATGCTAAACGCAAAGCTAGATGATAATGGAGAATTAAATAACAGTGAGTCAGGCGAAGCATCGCTAGGCCAGAAATTCGAAGGTGCAGGCCTGGACCTAGATAACCTATTCAGTAGTAAACAATATGAAGCTATTAAAAATGCTTGGCTGGATATATTTGGCGAAAAAATTGCTCAAGTCGAACGTGAGCAAAAAGGTATTAAAGATATAATTTACCTTTTCATTTTACGGGCAGGCTTTAATTTTTACCTGGTAGGTTGTAGTGTTGAGATTGCCAACTTAGACAATGTTGAGGTCGGCAATACCACTAATATGTCAGTTTTCTTGAATAATTTTATCGATATAAGATACGGTAAAGCAAAAATATATAAGGCAAAAAAACGACTTGAACTTAGGCTTAGGCCAAGAAACTGGGTAGATGATAACCTTGCAGTATTATTTGAAACTGACTTTCAGCATAATCACATACGTCTGTATAATGAGACCCTCAACGAGGAATTCTTCCGGGAACAACTTGATAGAATTAACTCTGTAAAAATTAACATTATTTAGGGCTAGAGTACTTTGGCCATCTGACTTGCAATTCGTTCAATGACTGTTGTAGTAACTGAATTGCCCACTTGTTTGTACAGTGCTGAGTCTGCTATATCGGGTAGTTTATAGCTATCTGGAAAACCCTGTAGCCTAAAGCATTCACGGGGGGTTAATTTACGAATACCCTTATCGTCAAATATGATTGGCACGTTATGACCACCCATACCCATATTGGCAGTTAATGTGGGTGATACACCCTTTTTATTTTGTCGTACATATTTACGACGCCACTGGTATACTTGATTTTTTTCGTTAATATCATCTTTTAATTTGTCATATAAGGGCTTGTCATTATAGTAGTATTTTTCATCTACATGCTTCTCTAATACATCTTTAATATGTCGCGTAAGCTTTATCGGTTCTGGGAATTCGAATTCTTCAGTTTTCATCTTATCTTTGAAGCCCACGATATAGATTCTTTCTCGATTTTGCGGTACGTTACCATATTCCATTGAATTCAAGACCTTTGACTTGATGGTATATCCAAGTTCATTAAGCGTTCGTTCTATTATTGCAAAAGTCTTACCAGCATCGTGGGATTTTAGGTTCTTAACATTCTCAAGCAAAAACCCACTGGGTTGCTTGTCTTTAATTATCCTGGCAATGTCAAAAAATAGATTTCCACGCCCTTTAATATCATTAAAGCCGTCTCGGTAACCTGCGATAGAGAACGCCTGACAAGGGAAACCGCCCAGTACAAAATCACAATCAGGAATATCTTTAGTAGATATTTTTGTGATATCCTCGACAACAAGCTTTGCTGTGTCGAAGTTCTTATTGTATGTTTCTGCGCATTTTGACTCAAAGTCGTTAGCGAATACTGTAGAAAAGCCAGCTTTTTCAAAACCTAGCCTTATCCCGCCGACGCCTGCAAATAAGTCGACGGTTTTCCAATCCTTAGTAGGCATTATGTTTGTGTCGTTTAAGCTAACTGTTAAGTTACGTTGTATAGACCAGACGATACCCCGTACTTCTACCTCGTCTCTTATCAAAGGTAGCATTGTCTGGTTAGCAGGCTGTAGTCTAAATTTACCACCTTCTTTATAAAGTTTTTTTAGAGTGGCTTGGTTATCATCTATGACAGCTACGACTGTTTGGCCATTCTGTGCAGAGGTCTGTCTTTTAATAACGACAATATCACCGTCAAATATGCCATCATCTATCATGCTGTTACCTTTGACCTGCAGAGCATAAAAGTCACCTTTAGGGAGGTCGCTTACGTATATATTCGAGGTGAGAAATTCAACTGCCTCTATAGGTAGCCCTGCCGTGATATAACCTATAACCGGTACCTTATTAGTTTCTGTCACGCCCGGAGCTAAATCATATCCACCGAATTCATCAATAGACAGTACACCGCACTTGACTAAGTCTTTTACGTGCTGGTGTACAGTAGACACAGACTTAAGCCCCACCGCATCTTTAATTTCATTTAACGTAGGGAATATACCGCAGTCACTAAAATAGCTAGTAATATAATCTGTAATTTTCTGCTTTGTAGTTTTGCTCATTTTTATATAATATACGAAAAAATACGAAAAGTGAAGCACTTTTTCTATTATACTTTGTATATTTTGCCAAAAAAATATGCCTTAAGCCTATAAGGCCCAACTACTACTATAACTGCCGCCCGCCGCGTGGTAAGACCGGCCCAACAGCTTGACATCGGCTCGCCCCGGGCCTAGACTTAGCGGTAAATAGAAGTGTAAGCAATGAAGCTATAAATGACCAATAAAGACAACATAGATAACTGGAACCAAATATACGCTAGCGGCAGGCAATTTACCCCAGTGGCAGAATCGATACTAGATAAACTCGAACTCTCAGGCGGAAACGCCCTAGATATCGGCTGCGGCACTGGCGAATTGTGTGCCCAGCTAAACAAGCGCGGCTTTGAAGTGACGGGCATCGACCTCTCGGACTATGCCACAAAAAAGGCTAAGGCGCTCAACCCAAGCGGTAGCTTTATGGCTGGCGATTTTTTAGAACAAGCCTTTGAGCCCAGTATTAAGTTTGATGTTATATTTATCAATAAAGTGTTGGCTTTTGTTGCTGACAAAACAGAATTTATAGCTAAGGCCAAAGCACTGCTGGCCAGTAGTGGGCAGATAGTGCTAATTACACCAGTTTTGTATACCGAGCATCAGGGGCAATACAACGAACGACTGAAGTCGATATCGGTCGACCACCTCGAGCTCATGAAGCTGCTGCCTGAGCTAGGTAAGCCCATCGCCACAAGGGAGTTTGAAGACTACGGCAAGGAAGAAGTGTATGTAATTCGCTAGCTTTCCCGCCGCGTGGTATGATTAAGCGTAATAATTATAACAATGAGGAAACTATAGTACGATGGATCAACAAGATCAGAATTCAGATTTAGTGCCAGCTTCTACTACACCCGCTAGCCCAGCCTCTGTTCCACCTCTTCCTGACCCTCCTGCTGCTGTTGTACCGCCTGTTCCTCCTCCTGTTGCTGTGCCGCCTGTTCCTCCTCCTGTTGCTGTGCCACCTTTACCAGCAGTTCCTGCTTCTCCCGTTGCTGCTTACCCTGAGCCTCCCGCTCCTGCACTTGTACAGCCACAAACAGCTAACACTATTGGCATCCCTATACCAGAAGGTAGCCTGAATTCTCAGCCGGCTAGTAATAATTACCAAAACCCCATGCCGAACCCCGCAGCCCATCCAAATCAGACTCCTGTCCAAAATGCTATCCCTAACCCTCAGCCGGTTTACCCTAGAGCACCTGGACCAAACGCAATGCCTGGCTATAATAGTATGAATGTAATGCCTGGCTATGCTCCAATAAATACAAAGCCACCAAGAGGCAAAAAAATAATTATTATTGTCGGTGTTATAGCACTGGCCGCTGGCATAGCTACACTAATATTTTACTTCGCTTACTGGACAAGGGCAGACGTGGTTTATTCGAGGTTTCAAAATCAGATCGCAAAAATTTCTACCGAAACGCTAAATACCAATATTAAGTTAATAAATGATATTACATATAGCCTAGCGGTTGATTCACAAAATACCGATATACCATTAAAAGTAGTAGCTACTGGAAGAATAGTAAGTAGTGGTTCTGAAAATACTGCCGATGTTACTTTCTCGAATGCTACTATAAATCTTTCTGCCAACACTATTAATAAAAATAACTCTTTTGATTTATTTGTAAAATATAAAGGTATTCAGAAATTTTATGATTCACTGCTGACAAAGGCTGATACCCAAGATATAGCTAGTGGCTTCAGTGCCACTCTGTCGGTACTCAAAAAATACGATAATAAATGGATTTCGGTTGACTTATCAAAAACCGGCCTAACATCAGCAGATACTAATGAATCTATAACACAGGAAGATTACAACTCAGTCCGCGACAAGCTGTTGCCGATTTTTAAAGATCGATTCATAGGGCTCAAAAAGTCAGGTGCAGTTATAGCCACCTCCAGCCCCAAAACTGAGAAGGTGGCAGGTAAATCTGCCTGGGCCTATGAAATTAAGTTTAATAAGAACAATTTCAACGCCATGCTAGACGAAATGATAAAGGCTGTGGATGCCACCAAACTTTCTGATTCTAAAAAGAAAATACTTAAAGAAAGCCTAGATTCTCAAAAAGACAATTCCCCTGGGCAGTCTAATAACGAAACCCAAGCTACTACTTACAGAATATGGCTAGAAAAAAATACCGGCTTGCCACTTAAATTTAGTGTAAATAGCGAAAATAAATATAATGGAAAGGTAACCTCTTCGAGCGAATTTATCAGTGAGATATCAAGTATTTCTTCGAAAAATATCATAGCCAAAGTTACACTCAGCAACAAAGAATTGGCAGAAGACGGTTCTGTAGGTGCAGTCTCGGTATTTAGCTCTAATTTTAATGTCGATAATAAAACTACTATAATCGCCGTCGATGCTTATTACGACCCAGATATTAGTAAAGATAATGACAAGATATCCGGAAAGTTTCAGCTATCTCCAGCTAGCAATAAGGCTCCTGTTACTAAGCCGGCTAGCACTGTGACTCTAGAGCAAGTAACAGATGAGTTGAACGCAAGTAGCGAAGAGCAAGTAACAAATGAGTTGGACGTAAGTAGCGAGTAGCCCAAAAACTAGTCCGACTCCACTAAAACCAATAAATACTACTCATACTGCCATAAATGCCGCCCGCCGCCAAAGCTAGTGGCGACCTAATAAGTACTGGTGTATAGTAATAAATATAATTAACGAAGGAGTAGATTTAATGATTTTAAATATATTAGGTTATAGCTTATCAATAGTTTGGCTAATGTTTTGGATATTTTTGTGTATTTTAGTAGCATTCTGGCCAGCATCAATTGCCAAACAAAAGGGACACAGCTTCCTGCTCTGGTTTATTGTTAGCGTACCTTTCTGGTGGATCACACTATTTGTAGCTCTCTTTTTGCTAGAAGATAAAAGCAAAACAACCGATCACGAAAGCTAAGCTAACTACCTAAAAAATAACCCCCGCGTGGTAGAATAATAAGCGTAAGCGGCAGACATTCTTAAGTGATAGTATAAAATGCCCTTCAGAAATATAAGCCACAATATATTATGAGCATAAAAACACTCAAAATTTTACCCGTCATTGGCCTCGCTCTTTTTGCTTTGGTATTTTTGCTACGCCCGGGTGTTGCATCGGCCCACCAACCTCGCATCGTGGAAGATCGCTTAACGGTAGTAACGGAGCCGGAGGTATCAAAAGCCTACTACGGCAAGCTCGAAGGGGTACCAGATATATATACTATTAGCTCTAGCCAAGACTTTGACCTTTATGTTGGTATTTTGGTTCCGGATATTGCAGGCCAAAATAAAGATATAACTGTCGTAGTATTAAAAGACGGCAACCAAATTACCATTCTGGATAGTAATGCATTTGCATGGACGCAGCTTTATGAGCCATTTGGTGCTGACAGGTACTGGAAGGGAGGCGAGTACAGGGCAGCTGCCGGGCCAGGCAATTATGAGATCCGAGTAACGAGTACCAACAACGACAGCAAATACGCACTTGTTGTAGGAGAGTTAGAAAAGTTTGGCCTGAGCGATAGCTTAAGTGCAACCACATTAATACCTCAGATCAAAAAAGGTTTCTTTAACCAGTCTCCAATCGGCTTCGTGCTTTCGCCACTAGGATTAGGGCTAATCGCAATTATGTATATCTTGGCGTTTATATTTGGATTTGCTTACCATGCGTTACTAAAAAAGTTTGCCAAGGGCACTACTCGTGGAGCCGTCAGAAATATCGGCACCCCCGACCGCTTGCTGCGTGTAGCTATTGGCGTGGGGCTGTTGTTATGGGCAATTACGACTTCCTGGAGCCCGGTTCTACTATTCTTCTCAGGCTTCGCATTTTTTGAAGCCATATTTAGCTGGTGTGGCTTTTATGCCGCTCTAGGCAAAAAAACTTGCCCTGCTTAGGTAGCTGAGCTAGCGAGTAACTGTAAAAATTCAGCGATAGCTGTTAATTCTATCAGGCAAATTATAAAATTATGCCTTGGTCAATGAGGTCTTGGGTGGTGAGTAGCTGGGCAGCATTGTTGTCTTCTACAATCTTTACTACCTCGGCCGTTATTAGGTCGTGATCGCCATAAATTACTTTGCTAGTAACTTTGCAGGCAATCACAAAGCCGCAATCGGGCAGATACCCATAGTCTGAGCCATCAAGATTGTAAGAGCTGATATTTTGCTTGCTCAAATACTTTGCTTTATCGTAGCGAAGCCCACTTTTTTGGCCAAGCGGACGAATGTATCTAGACTGTGGCTTGGCAAGGCCTTGAAGTAAAAAATACTCTTTAGCAGACTTATCAAAAATATTAGCGTGGGTTTTGGTACCCCGATAAACGGCAATCACATAGCTCTTGGGCTTGAGAGTTGCGGCTGTGGCGTAGCTTACGATGTTCATGTTTATTTTACCATCTGCAGCGAGCGTGGAGAGGCTATAAATTTGCTGGCTGACTCTATTCCAGGGGCGACGGTTTTTAGCTGTTTTAGGCTTCATATATACAAATATGATAACAGAATATATCGTTTTTAGGCTTAGTGTTAAGAAATAAATTATTATAAATTAATGTATAATTACTTGTATGCATCTAAACAGCGAATTTACACACAAAAACTTGCCGGTTTATTCTTTCAAAACTGGGGCAGATTTGTTGAATTGGCTATCAAAAAACCATCAGATTTCAACTGGCTTTTGGCTGCACTTCTACAAAAAAGCAACCAAAATACCAAGTGTTGATTATTCTGAAGCAGTTGATGCTGCACTTTGTTACGGCTGGATAGATGGCCTACTGAACCCTTATGATGATGAGTCGTACCTAGTAAGGTTTACGCACAGAAGGCCCAGCAGTGTTTGGTCGAAAGTTAATGTCGCAAAAGTAGAAAAACTAATTGCCGAAAAACGAATGCAGCCAAGTGGTTTGGCTGAAATTGAGTCAGCAAAACTAGATGGCAGATGGGCTGCGGCCTATTCGAGCAAAAATCAAGCTAAAAGCCTGAAGGTTAAAAAATAAGTTTAATGAACAGCAATACAAAAAAACAAACCAAGATCTGTGCCGTGTGCAAAAAGCCATTTACTAATCGCAAAAAGTGGGCCAACCGCGGGCAGTGGGCGCAAATAAAATATTGCTCCGACCGCTGCCGAAATACTAAAAAATAGCCAGCAAGAGAACACTTAAGGGAGAGGGAGGTACGGCAATGAAAGCCCCAAAAGTCTATATAAACAACCACAAACACTTGGCTGGCACAGAACTCACTATCCACGACCCCTCGCCTAGTACCAAGATAATAATTTGTTGATTATGGCTATGCTATGGTATACAATATAGTTATGAAAACAACACTCATCGCCTTTGCAGCAGTTATTGTAACCATGGCCATTATTGATGGCGTCTGGCTAACCACGATGTCGAAAAGTTTTTACGGCGTTCAGCTCAAGCATTTGATGGCGGCCAGCCCCAACTTGCTACCAGCCATTATATTTTATTTGATATATGCTATAGCCTTGGCAGTAATTATCGTTGTGCCGGCCACTAAAGGTACCGTAGACTACCGCAATGTATTTTTGCTCGGCATGCTTTTTGGACTGGCTGCCTATGGCACCTACGACCTCACCAACCAAGCTACTCTTAAGCAGTGGCCAACACTCGTGACTATTGTTGATCTGACATGGGGTGCGCTACTGACAGGTACGGTCTCGACAGTGGCGGTTTATGTAACTAAGTACTTCGTCTAACAAATAGCGATGGGGGCAGATTCGATACAACCACTCTTGCAAAACTATATTTTGTTGGCAGCAGTGGTTTTTATTTATGTGACGCTGTGTTTTGGGCTGGCAGTTATTAAAAAGCGCAATGACATTGCCGATATTGCCTGGGGCTTGGGCTTTTTGCTAGTTGCAGCTACATCTTATTGGCTCGGCGGTGTGAAGCTCGACCTCGCACTGCTAGTAACGATTCTGGTGGCTATATGGTCGCTTAGGCTGGCTGGGCACATATACTTGCGCCACCGCGGACGTGGCGAAGACGCGCGTTATGCGATCTGGCGAACAGAGTGGGGTAAATGGTTTTATATTAGGTCATACCTGCAAGTATTTTTACTACAAGGCTTTTTATTACTGCTGGTAGTTAGCCCGGTGGTTGTTATAAATACCTACCGGTATTTTGATGCTAGCTCGATGGCGGCGGCGAGTATTGCTATAGGCTTGATTATTTGGCTTGTGGGGTTTGGTTTTGAATCGATCGGCGACTGGCAACTTAGTAGATTTATAAAACTGCCTTCTAGCAAGGGCCAGCTGATGCGCTCCGGCCTGTGGCGGTATACTAGGCACCCCAACTATTTTGGTGAGGTGTCGCAGTGGTGGGGCTTATGGATTGTGGCGCTGGCGGTGCCATTTGGTTGGTTGGCAGTGGTGGGGCCACTAACTATAAGCATACTAATACTAAAAGTTTCTGGGGTGCCGATGCTCGAAAAGCTGATGTCTAAAAACCCAGATTTTGCAGACTACAAAAAGCACACCAGCATGTTTGTGCCTATGCCATTCAAGAAATAGTTTTGGACTAGAGATTATAATTTGTAAAATTGACGCTAGCTGGTGCTGGGACTACAATTGGGATAACCATAAGAGGTTGTTCCTTTTTATTTAAAGTATCAAAGCCAATTTTACATTCAAAAAAAACATCGACTTGAGAGAGGTGAAATATTGAGAAAACGTTTTGCGCTACATAAACGTAAGTCAGGACCACATGTTCAGTCAGACTTCGGTTGCCCGCTAATAAATACAACACTATGTAATGGCTATTGTGCTACTAGTAGGCTGCTATGCCAGGAGTCTAGCAACCCCGGCCTACTACGAAGGGTAGTAACCAACTTGCAAGCACTTAGCGACGAGCAGAGCTACCTAGCCAAACACGATTCATTGACTGGGTTATGGAACAGGTATGAGTGGGAAAGGCTGGCCAATAGGCGTATAGCTTGGGCTGAGGGAGAAAACAGCATAGTAGGGCTGCTGTTTGTGGACCTTACTAACTTCAAGACAATTAACGACACCCTAGGCCATTCCGTAGGCGATCAACTGCTCAAAAGCCTTGCGCTATTGATGGTCGATACCTTAAGGGAGTCTGATATAGGCAGGTCTGGTGGCGATGAGTTTATAATACTTGTCGATTTGTACCCTAGAAGCGACGAGAGTCTAACACCGGCTCAGCGGCTTAACGAGGTTGTATCGAGATTATCTCAAAAGTTTGAGGTATTCTTTGAATCACTAGCCAAACTTGGTACAACTGCAGCGATTGGCAGTAGTTTGTGGCAAGCAGGTATGAGCCTTGATGAATTAGTTGATTTGGCCGACGAGAACATGCGCCTAGTCAAAAGTGTACAACACATCAAGTATGGCAAGCATCGAGATTAGCAAAGGAGGCTTGATGCCAAAAAAGCCAACCAAAACTAGACGCAAGGGCACAAGGCACCCTGTAGATCCGACCAATGAGTTTATTGGCCAATACACAGGTTACACCGACGACGAGCTAGTGGCAGCTAACACCAGGGCCCGAACTGGGGATGGGTGGGTGGCTGCTAGAGGTCGTTGTATAGGTGCTATCGCCGAAGAGTTTTATGCTCGTGGTATCGAGCGGCGAATCGAGGAACGGCCGTGATGTTTATCGCTTCTAATGCTACCGATGCTGCTTATATCACCAAAAGCAATTTTATACGCCTCCCTGGCAAATACTGGGGAGGCGTAACTATGTACGAGCCTTAAAAGTGGTTTTTGCTGGTTTAGCTGTAGCCTGCGTTTTTATTATTAAGGCTGTATAATACATTATTATGAGTATCGAACAGCCAAAACGACCCTATGCCGTCTTTGACCTTGATGGCACGCTTATTAGGTGGCAGCTATTTCATGCCATTGTTGATAAATTTGCAAAGAGTGGACGACTATCTACTGCAGAGTATCAGGCCGTTAAAGATGCCCGAAAAGTCTGGAAAAACCGCACCTCTGACAAGAGCTTTGATGACTATCAAAACAAGCTAATAACGGCCTACCAAATAATTGTAAAAGATTTGTCGACTAAAGAATTTGAAAATGTTGCCAGGGCTGTTTTTGAAATTCACAAAGACCAAGTCTATGTCTATACGCGCGAACTTATGCGCGAGCTAAAAACAAAAGGCTACCTATTGTTTGCTGTGTCAGGATCTTTTAGCCACATAGTAGAGCTAGTGGCCAACTACTACGGCTTCGACGACTCGGCCGGCTCAATACAGGCTGTAGCTGAGGGCAAATTTACTGGCGAGAGAGATATTATTCAATTCGACAGGAAGGTCGATAAAATTAAAGAGCTGGCCCTAAAACACGATGCAACTATCAATGGCAGTATCGCGATTGGTGACTCGATGGGCGATTTGGCGATGCTCGAATACGTGGAGCAGGCGATTGCCTTTAACCCCTCTAGGGAACTATTTGAATACGCCATAGCGCAGGGGTGGAAGGTTGTGGTGGAACGAAAAAACACCATCTACCAGCTTAATAAGCAGGGCGACGAGTATGTGCTTGGGGCGTAATTATAATTAACTTATTAAAAGGTAGCGTATAATACAAACTATGAGTAAGCCGATGCTTTTATCCAAATCTGAATACATGATGTACTTAAAACACCCGGCCTGGCTGTGGCTCAAAAAGCACGACAAGAACAAGCTACCAGAAGTAAGTGCCGACTTGCAGGCCATGTTTGATGCCGGGCACGACTTCGAGGCTTATGCCGAGGCGCATTTTCCCGACGGCGTACAGCTAGGCTTTGATAGCTACTTCGAGTACCTGAGCTTACCAGCCCGTACCACCCAGGCTCTAGAGGGTGGTACTAAGACAATCTTTCAGGGGCGTTTTGAACACCAAAAAACTACTTTTATATGCGATGTGTTGCGAGTGGTGGGCGAGGACGAAGTGGATTTATACGAGATCAAATCGAGTACGAGCGTTAAGTATGACCACATTGTTGATTTGGCTTTTCAGGTAACTGTGCTCGAGGGTTGCGGCTACCGCGTGCGCAGTGTATATGTAATGCACGTCGACAATAGCTATACCCGTAGTGGCGAGGTCGATAGCAAACAGATTGTGGCAACCGTTGATGTCACCGAAGATGTTAAGAGGGAGCTGCCACAGACTCAACGCAATATCGAGGGCGCAATAGAAGTCATGGAAAGTGCTAAAATGCCCGACCCTTCGCCAAGCCTAGCTCAGCTTGGTAGCCTAGAAGAATGGCTAGAGGTGTATAAAAATATCGTGCCTGTACCCGATGGTAGTATTTATGAGCTATGCCGCCTCAATACCAGCACCTTACAACTACTTGAGGCCGAGGGCATCACCAAGCTTGCCGATATTCCGCTGGAGCTAGTCAGCGTCAAGCAACAGCGTTGGCAGCTGGAGGCGTTAAAGAAAGGTCAGCCAATTTATGACACCAAAAGGCTCAGCAAATTTCTGGCCGAGCTAGAGTACCCATTGTACTTTTTTGATTACGAAACACTTAGTAGCACGGTGCCTTACTTTGATGGCACTAGGCCGTACCAACAAGTGCCATTTCAGTACTCACTACATGTGATTGATACCCCAGGCGGTGAGCTCAAACACATGGGTTATTTGCATAGTGATAATACCAACCCCGCCAAGCCCTTGAGCGCGGCACTAAAGAGCCAAATAGGCGAAAAGGGCACTATAATAACCTGGAATATGAGCTTTGAGAAAAGCTGCAATACATTACTCGGAAACATGCTACCAGAATATAAAGAATTTTATGCAAGTCTAAATAAACGCATTAACGATTTGATGTTGCCATTTAAAAACGGCTGGTACACTGATGCTAAATTTGGTGGCAGCGCGAGCATTAAAAAAGTCTTGCCGGCACTGGTGCCAGAGCTTAGCTACAAAAACCTCGGCATCCAAGAGGGCGGATCGGCCCAGAGGTCGTGGATGGATGCCGTATTATATGGCACTAGGGCTACCGAAAAAGACCAGGTACTAAAAGACTTAGAAGAGTACTGTGCGCTCGATACACTAGCGATGGTCGAGATTTATAATTTTTTAGTAGAAAGGGCCAGCGGAAAAACCGCCGACGAAATCTTTACCGAGGCCAAAATGAGCGAAGGCCCAGTGCCAGAGTCAAGGCCGACCGAGCCCGAACAACTTTCGATAGATCTCTAATAAATATTACTTAATGAATAAAAAAAGGGGCCTCTACTAAAGGCCCCTTATATCGTGCACTTCTGGATTGAGGTGCACGATATAGTTTGATTTTATGTGTTAGCCGCTTCTAGTGGCTTAAGACGAGTTCTGGATACAGTCCTTCGTCGAAGTTATCTATGAAGCTGCCCATTGGTACCGGCACAGGTACGCCATACTGATAACTAGCGGTGTGCTTCCAGATAACTAACTCGTAGTTGTATTCGAATGATTCGGCAATGATTTTGGCGAACTCTTTATTGTCAGTAAAGATGCCTTCTTTAAACACCATTACGGTTGGGTCGATATCGTGAAGAGCCCTGGCTACAACGCAGTTTCCAGGTGTTCGTTGGTCGCCACTTGGCAACTCGCTGAGGGGTTGATACCCCGCACTATTTCGTAGGCGGTTAACCCGCTCGAGTGTGAACTGTTCTTCGTTCATTATTCCCCCTATGTACTTGTACTCACCACGGATGATGCAGATTTTATTATACACCTTTTATTATTTAAAACACATCATGAAACCAAATCAGCCATGCCAATAGCTAGACGATATTTTTACTAGTTTGACATAACCAATATAATATGACATTATAGTGGCTATTCGGCGTTCGCCGATGTACCCCAAATATAAGGATTCAAAATGGCTACGATCGTGGTTATAGGAGATATTAGTATCGACGAGTTCGCGCCGCTATACGCGTCGTTATCTGACCGAGATGTAGAGCCGGTGGTGTACTTTCCCAATTGGGGAGAAATGCTCGGAATACTAAACGGTAAGATCTACGACAGCATAACTCAAGTAGCTGTCGAGCACTGCCGAAATGAATACCCCTGGGAGTACATTCGGATGAGTGTATCTAGGTGTATCGATAGGTACATGCGAGAGCGATTGCCACATTTGTCACCTGGCAGAATCAATGCAACCGTATACCGGTCGTCGCAGATATCCTCTGGACAAGGCAATGACTTGGTCAAGATTTTGTATAATTATTGGTACGGCTATTTCTTTGATCTAGATGACCAAAACCCATTTGGGATGCTAGATTGAAAAATACAATTGTAGTTTGCGGAGAAATACCCACCGAAACCTACAGGCCAATAACTCAAGGCTTTCGCAAGCGTGGTATTGAGCCAAGTGTGATTAAGCTAAAAAGCCATTACTTCCCACGAGACGAAGAATGCTTTGAGCTTTTTTACCTAACCATGGGCATATCTTCGGCCGATATAGCTACCATCTGCCGCAACCACGGAGTGACCGACCAGCAGATGCATGACTACCTTCGTGATACTGAAGGCTCGAATGAGCTTGATCCGTACCATTATGCTCGGCTAGCGATACTCGAAGATAATGACATCGACCTAGATAGTGTCGGAGCAGTTGTTTTTGACCACGAGCTAGGCTGGAGCCCAAACGATATCGCAAAGTTATTTTTTGCTAAGATCGATATCTATAGTGCAACCAGCGCCATGGCCGTAGTCATTAATAGAAAGCTAGTTTACGCTCACACCAAAGAGTTTGATATGACATACAACTTTTTTATTCGTGAGCACAATATACACCCCTTGTAATGAGGGGTGTTTTTTATTTTTTACTAGCTTTAGGGTTCGAAAAATACTTCAGACCACGGGTTTGGCTCATAACTTTTTTGAGCTCTCTTTTGTGCATCAGAACGTAGAGCACACTTGAAAGACGCCCATATAGGTTGTCGTAATTGATATCCAACAAAGCTCTATCGGCGGCGTTATTGATGCCTGCCACTTCGTATGAGTTAGGCACGGTGTTGGCAAACTGAACAGCCTCGGCGAAGCCACGCCCAATATCTTTACCGGTAGAGTCAACTACATAAACAGCACCTTCGTTATACTGCGAGGTATTTGCAAAAAAGTTTATTTGGCCGCCTTCGACAATCGACTTCATGCTAAATTTACGCAGTTCCTCTGGCAAAACTGAATCGAAACTAAAATCCCATTTATAAGGAAACCAGGCATGAGTGGCTGGGTAGAGGTCTGGGTTGGGGGTGCGCTCGGCCTTGACCCATTCGGTAACGCTGAGTAAGCCGGTAAGATAATGTAGGTTACTGTGTTCGTCCATGTACTTTCCGGTGACTCCGATTTCCATAATTCCTGGAGGGTTGGGACCATCTTGAAAATAAAACTTCTTGTAGCTTTTATTGTGTATTGCTAGCAGTGTGATCTGGCGATTGCCTTCGAACTGAGCCATGTACCAATCCCATCCAGCAGGGCTCGGTTTGGCGGCATTAGCTGAAGCTCGAATTACTGGCGAGCGGGCATTACCGGTCAAAAAGCCCCATTGGTGATCGAACCAAAATGTACCTTTTTTGAGTTTAACTTTTTCGTCACCGATAGTCAGCGTGCTGCCGGCTTCCAATACTAAATTCGGTATTGAATAGTATATAGTGCCCCAGCCATCGACATATGGAGCAATACCATCGTCGCCCTGCGGGAGTATTGCTTTACCAGAATTAAAGGTCAAATCGATAGCGAGCTTGATGGGGTCTTTGGGATTTTTTTCGATACCCATAGCCTGCACGTTTAGCGGCCAGAGATTATCTTTGCTCGCAGAACTAATTTTATTTTTACCAAAAGAGTAAGAGAATGGCTCGGCATTCCAGTCGATAAGGCCACTGGTGCCAGCGATTACAACGGGGTCGGCTTGGTAGTGCTTTTTGCCAGCCTCACTAACTCCAAGCTGGAGCTCAATAACTTGATTTTCTTTGTCAGACAGACCGAACTGTTTTGCTAATTCTGGTGGGAAGAGGGCATACTGAAAAAACATACATTCAATGCCATATTCTTTGTCATTTTCGCCCCAAGCACTACCTACAAAGAAGTGCCAACCCACCTGTACATCTGGTTTTACTTGGTGATCGCGCATAAATTCGAGTTTCGCATCGCGGTGCATACCTTCGTAGCCCAAGGTTGCATCTAACCCCAAGAATTTGCTAGTAAAAATATAGGCCTGATGTGGAGAGAGGCTATCGCAATACTTTTTAAGCATATTGTAGCGCTTTTTGTAGCTTGGGTTGTGTGATTGAGGCCTTGCAATCAACCAGTCGAGGTAGTCACTCATCCTTTGGCCGATTGCCCGGTTGCTGTTTTTGTCGGAATTGATGGTTTTTAGGTAGTTTGCAGGAATCTTGGATTCATCATAGCTTTCGAGCCACAGTGCGTTGGCAATGTGCTCCTTGGTATGGTCATCGATGTTACTTGCGGTGGGGATGGTGGGGATGGTGGCGATAGTGCTGCTACTTTCTTTTCATTTTAGATTTACGCATTGATCCGTGTGCCATGACACTATTACCGATAGTGCCAACTAGCGCACCGGAGCCGAATAGTGCAACTGCCAAAGCGACGAAGATATTAATAATTGGTACACCGTAGAGACCAAGCACCACGACCGAGCCAACAAGCATGGTACGAAATGGCTTGTATTTGTGCTTGGTGAGTTTGGCGCCTACGTAATAGGCTGCTATTGGGCCACTCAGCATTAGTGACATAACCCAAGCGGTGAGTATCAAACCGCCAAGCGGAGCACCGATGATGGTAACAATCAGTAACAAGCAGAGTAGTGGGGCGACGAGCAAGTTTAGTCCGCCGAGTAGCAAGGATTTGCCGAAGTGATCGCTCAGCTGTTTTTCGGTTGTGATGTAGAACCTTGGGAAGAGCAAGATAGTAAGTAATGAAACAATCAGCAGCGATACAACAAAGAGCAAGAAGCCAACTATTAGCGCCACGAAGCCAGAGGTTGCGCTACTGCCAGAACCAGTATTGGTAGTGGCAGTTTTGGTGATTGTGCCTTGGGTTTTTGATCTGCTTTCGCGGGTAAGGTAGTTGGGGCTGGCATAATCGATTTTGCCCCTAACATCGGCTAACGAGGCGAGCTGTAGGGTGCTGAAGTTGCCAGAAAGATTACGGCCTATGATGCCGTCTATCGTGGCATTACTAGCATTGATGTTGGCGTCTCTGGAGATAATGCCGCCGGTGGTAACGTTGCTGCCAACAAGCATTACATCGCGCCTGACTCGCGCGGTAGAATCGAAAGTGATGTTTTGGGCCAGTAGTGTAATACTGCCATCGACTGAGCCCGAAAGATTAAAATCTTGAGCGAAACTTATGATATCGCCGTCGATTCGCCCAGAAACCGTCATCGACTGTACAGCGCAGTAGACGCTGCCGTTGACACGCCCAGAAATAGTGACCTTGCCACCAGTACAAAAAACGTCGCCGTCGACATTGCCTTGAATATCAATGGTGTTGCCACTAGTTGTCAGCGAGGAGTCGACGAGCTGGTCTTTGGCGATTATTACATTGGTGCCAGTGCGAGATTCTTGGGCTTGAGCCGAACCAGAAAGTGCTACTACCGCTAGTACAAAAACAGCTACAAAAGAAATTAGATACTTTATTTTTGACTTCATATCATGACCTCCGTTATTTAATAGATTTTCATTTATTATAACAGCTATGTTTTTTTTGTCTAAACTCTTATGCTGTGCGCCTAGCTTTCCAGCGACCTTGCTTGCTTAAGTTTGTTTCGTATCGTAGGCGATACATAATAATCAAATAACTTGCTATACTAAAACCTATGATAAAAGTTAATGATGTATCAAAAACCTACGGCAAGGGCGACAACCTCTTTACGGCCTTATATAAAATAAGCCTTGAGGTGCCAGAGGGTTCGACGGTGGCGATAATAGGCAAATCGGGCTCCGGCAAATCGACCCTGATGCACATTATGAGCGGGCTCGACCACGCCTCTAGCGGAGAGGTGGTCATAGGAGGCAAGACGCTAACTGAGATGAAAGCTAAGCAAATCGACGCTTTTAGGGCTTCGGAAATGAGTTTTATATTTCAGGCATTTTTTGTGGAGGCTAATCAAACTTGTTTCCAAAATGTGATGCTGCCATTAGAGATTGCCAAGACACCTAGAGGACAGCGTAAAAAACGAGTCGAGTCGGCACTTAGGGCCGTTGGCCTAGAAGAGAAAGTCGATGCCTTGGCCTCGACACTGTCGGGTGGGCAAAAGCAACGTCTGGCGATAGCCAGAGCAATAGTCAATAAGCCTAAAATAATCTTTGCCGACGAACCTACCGGAAACCTAGACAGTGCTACCGGCGAGCTAGTTATAGATTTGCTTTTTGATTTGAATAAAAAGCTTAAGTGTACGCTAGTGGTGGTGACTCACGACAACGAGCTAGCTGATAAGTGTGATATTCGAATCGAAATGAAAGACGGCGAAATAATATCGGCTTCAAATTCTAAAGCCAAAAAAGAGGTTAGGCGAGTATGACAACACGCGACATAATACGGCGCTCTGGTCGAAGCCTAAAAAGTGCCAAGGGCCGAACAATACTGACTGCACTAGCTATTGCTGTCGGTACTTTTGCCCTGACTCTGACACTAGCAGCCAGCAATGGCGCAACTGCTTATGTAAATAAAATAATCAACGATAACTTTGACCCCAGTGAGCTAATAGTAACAGCCGACCCGTCGATTTTTGGGCAGGCCAGTACATCTAGCCCTAAGGAATACGACCCGAGCTTTGGGACTGGCGTATCGAACTCTGGTGCCACCACGCAGATAAAAAAGATTACCCAAGCCGATATCGATACCATTGCTAAGGTCGATGGTGTGGCATCGGTCCGTGAGGATATAACTGTCAACGCCCGATACATCACCAGAGAAGGCCAAAAAAAGTATGTCACCACCATTGCATCCTATAACCCAGCTCAAAAACCAGACTTGCTCGCGGGCGGATTGGGAGCTGACTTTAATGGTGCCAAGCTTATTTTGCCAGAAGGCTTTTTGCAATCGTTGGGCTTTACTAGTGCCGAGAATGCCATTGGCAAATCGGTGGTTGTCTCGATCCCTAAAAACTTCTCACCTGATCAGCTCAGAGCTCAACTAATGGCCGGATCATTTGCCCAAACACCGGAACAACTCGCAAAATCGATTCAGGATAACGCCGATAACGTTGTTTTCACCGTGGCGGCAGTCTCTAAAGAACCAGCTACATCCCGGCCTGGTACTGAGCTGTATGTATATACCTCGATCGACGAAGCTCGTGTGCTAAATGACATATCGACTAGCGGCGGGGCCGACTTCCGTAAATACAACTCAATATACGTCAAGGTCACGGACGGCAATAAAGCTAACAACCTCGACGCCACTGCCGGTAAAATCCGCGATCTCGGCTTCCAGGTGCGAACCGTCAAAGAAACCCAAGAGTTTCTGACAAATATCATAGGGGTACTGCGCGGCATAGTGGCCGGCTTTGGACTAATTGCAATTATTGCTTCGGTCTTTGGGATAGTAAATACTATGTATATTTCGGTACTCCAAAGGACGCGCGAGATTGGTCTGATGAAAGCTCTAGGTATGCGCAAACGAGACATCGGACGACTCTTTAGATTTGAGGCCGCCTGGATTGGCTTTTTGGGTGGTGCTATTGGCTCGATCTCGGCAGTGGTTTTGGGGATTGCATTAAACCCCTGGATCACTAAGCAGCTTAATTTGAGCGCCGGGACGAAGCTTCTAATATTTATGCCTTTGCAAATTATTGCCTTGATAGCGATATTGATGGCTATATCGATTATGGCTGGTTGGCTTCCGTCACGTAAGGCCGCCAAGCTCGACCCGATTGAAGCACTAAGGGTCGAGTAGAATGTATTTATTCACTCCATCTGCTTTAGATGGCTCTATGGCTATAAAACCTTTTTCGATATAAAATAATACTTATGAAATACGCATTTGAACTAAAAAACGTTAAAAAACATTATGGCAAAGTAATAGCCCTAGACGGCGTGACTCTGCGCGCCGAAGAAGGCAAGGTCTATGGAATGCTAGGCCCCAACGGTGCTGGCAAAACAACAATCGTAAAAATACTTAGCACTCTGATTGAGCCCGACAAAGGGGTTGCGACAGTGGCCGGTATAGATATTAGCCTAGACCCTACTAGTGTTCGCAAAACAATCGGACTGGCCGGGCAGTTTGCAGCCATCGACGAATTTTTAACTGGGCGCGAAAATATATACATGGTGGGGCTTTTGTATGGCCTGAAAGCCAAGGAATCAAAAACGCGCACTACCGATATTTTGGAGCGCCTTAACCTAACGGACGCGGCCGATCGTCAGGTCAAGACCTACTCGGGTGGAATGCGTCGTCGGCTTGACCTTGGTGCTAGTTTGGTTGGGCACCCTAAAATTCTATTCCTAGACGAGCCGACCACCGGGCTAGACCCTCGAACCCGTAAAGAACTTTGGGAAATTATTCGCGACCTAGCAAAAGACGGTACTAGCATCCTACTAACAACCCAGTACTTAGAAGAGGCCGACGAGTTAGCCGATAAGATTGCCGTGATTGATTATGGCAAGGTGATTGCCGAAGGCACAAGCGCGCAGCTAAAAGCCAAACTCGGCGGCGACATGGTGGAGTTTGAAATGACTAACGAGGCTGATTACCGCAAGGCACTGGAAGCTACCAAAGGTATCAGCAAGGGCATTAAGAGTGATGACTTTGAACTTACAATAAAGATACCCGTCAAACATAGTGCGACTGATTTATTAAAGATTACTCAGATTGTAGACCGAGCTGGCGTTAAACCACAAAATATTTCTTTACACAAACCAACGCTCGATGATGTTTTTCTGGCAATCACTGGCAAAAAACCAAAGCACAAGCTTCCAGTAAAGCCTAAAAGAGGGAAGCAATAATGGCGACTGTACTAGCGGGCTTCAGGGACGGTTGGATTGTAGCAAGGCGTAATCTCTTACGCTATACGCGCTTGCCACAGCTAGTTGTGATTTCATCAATTCAACCAATAATGTTCTTGACTCTGTTTAATTTCGTATTTGGTGGTGCTATTGGTGCGACTGTAGCTGGTAGTGGCCCTTATATCAATTACCTCTTGCCAGGAATTTTGGTGCAGACTATTTTATTTGGATCACTACAGACTGGTGTTGGGCTATCGCGCGACCTAAATGCCGGTATCATAGATAGATTTCGTAGTTTACCGATGAGTCGTAGCGCAGTGCTAACCGGCAGGACGTCGGCCGATATTATTCGTAGCTCGCTGGTTGCAATGATACTTCTAGGTATGGGCTATGTGTATGGTTTTAGATTCCAAAATGGTGCAGGAGACGCAGTCATGATGATTGCCCTAATACTGGCTTTTGGGTACGCTTTTTCGTGGATTGCTGCCTTTGTAGGATTGGCAGTAAAAGACGAAGAGACCGCTCAGCTAGCAGGATTTTTATTTATATTTCCGCTAACATTTGCTAGTGCAACATTTGTGCCGACCGCTACGATGCCACAATGGCTGCAAGTTTTTGCTAATAACCAGCCAGTTACCTTTGCAGTTACGGCAGCAAGGCATTTTGCTCTTGGCACACCTTCGGGTGGAGCAGAGTGGAAATTGCTGGCCTGGATAGTAGGTATCCTCTTGGTATTTATTCCGCTTTCAATATACTCATATAAAAAGCGCAGCTAGCTCTTTGGCTGACCTTCGACACTGCGCGCTGCACTATTGTATATCAGTTGCTGTGGTGTTAGTTTAATTGCTTCTTGTAACTTAATTTAGTATTGATTTATAGTTGATTTTATGTTATTCTAAGCGCCAGTACCTACAAAGGAGGCTTCAGATGAAGCTCAAAAGTAAAATTGCCTTGTTTGTCGCAGGGCTATTGGCCGGATGGGCTTTGGCTCCCCGACTCAATAGCGCGGCAAGCCTTCTTGCAGAGGAGCTCATGTGAAGCTCGTTCGCAAATACAAATTCAGCTCAGGAATAACTATCGCTACACTACTAGCGGTAGTGGGTATCTGGATCATCAAGAAGAAATAAAATTGATGAAGCCAGAGCCACCGAAGCAGTGGTAATTGCCACCTTTGGTGTAGCAATGGGAATACCCGTACTACGACTGTGGCTCACAAGTGCCCCGCAGATCGATACGAGACGGGTTTGAAAACCCCAAAAAGGCAGACAGCCAGTAAGCTGTAGTGGGCTTTATGATGTCATTTAGCTTGTAGTGCAATGGTGCCCTAGTCTTATTTTAGACTAGGGCACATTTTATTATTGGGATATTTTTGTAGTAATAAAGTTAGTGTATTGTTATTTGTTAAATTATAAGTATGTTACGTTTGCTGATTTAAAGATCGGCTTTTTTGGGTAGCTTTAGCTCGATATTGCCCTCGAGCTTTTTGTCGGGGGTGTCGTCAATGCAAGCTTCGAGCTCTTTTTTGATTAAACTTTTGTCGATGTCTTGGCCAATAAAAACAATTTCTGTGAGTGGCTTTTGGTCCCAGTTTTCCCAAACTATCTCGGGCCTTACTCCGACAAGCTGAAATATATACTTGCGGCTATGGCCTTTGAGACCAAAATCGATAATACCTTTGGCTCGATAGACGTTGGTGGGCAATTTGCGATTGACAAAATCTTGAAACTTCATAGGGTGCAAGGGCTCTGGGCTGGTCCAAGAATAACTAGTGTATTTTTCGTGTAGATGATCGGAATGGTCGACGGGGTGATCGTCAGGGCGATTGTCGTGGTCGTCAATGCTTGCATCATTACTGGGCAAGGCCCTCGATTTGTAAAGGTCTTGGTCGAGTAGTAGCCTAATATCGATCTGGCCTTTGGTTGATTCTAGCACTCTGACTCTGGGATTAAAGCTAGTTATCATTTGGCGGATATCTTGGATTTTGTCTGGCTTTACGAGGTCGATTTTATTGATTACCACAAAATCGCAAAACAAAATTTGGTCGCGAGCGATATCGTGCTCGGCAGCGTTTTTTTCGATATTCTCGGCATCGATGACAGTCACGATGCCATCTAGCCTGACCTTTTGGCCTAAGGTTGTTCGTAAGGTCAGAGCCAAGTCGCGTGGCTCTGCCAAGCCAGAGGCCTCAATGATGATGTAATCTATATTGCTACCCTTAAAGACAAACTGATCGATGGCTTCCTGAAGATCGAGTGTCTTGAGGCTACAGCAAATACAGCCACTGGTTAGCTCGAGTTGCTTGTCGCTCTGGCTTTTGATTAATTTGCTATCGATGTTGATATCGCCGAAGTCATTAACCACAACACCAATATTCATCCCTTCGTTGTGCGTCAGAATATAATTAAGCATGGTTGTTTTGCCGGACCCCAAGAAGCCCTGCAAAACGGTGATTGGTATTTTATTGAATTCTATTATTGGTTTAGTCATGTGGTGTATACTTAGAATTATACAGGAGGCAACCATGAAACTAAAATTTATTCACAAAGAAAAAATAGCTCGTGATAGCTGGGAGCTGATGTTTGAAAAGCCCGACGGCTTCGTTTATGAACCAGGACAGTACCTAGAGATCAATCTTAAGCACCCCAAAGTCGATTCGCGAGGTATTAAGCGCTGGTTTACAATGTCGAGCTCACCCACAGAGGGCGATATAATGCTAACTACGCGAATAGTTGAGAAGCATTCGAGCTTTAAGCAGGCTATGATCAGTTTGGAGCCGGCTGACGAGATAGAAGCGATTGGCCCGCAGGGAAATTTTTTGTTGCCAAGCGACACCGATAAGCCGATCGTTTGGATAGCAGGTGGAATTGGTATTACTCCGTTTAGATCGCAGCTAAAATTTTTGTTAGACAACCAACAGCTCGATCGTGATATTACACTGATATATTCTAACCGTACCGAGCAAGATATATGCTTTGGCGATTTGTGGTCGAGTGCAGTTAAGCAAATGCCGAAGTTTAATATCGTGATGACTTTGGTTGATGATATTCCGGAGAGCTGGACCGGCGAGACAGGGCTGGTAGATGAAGCGATGATAATGCGAGCAGTCGGTGCAGATAGAGCAGTCAGCTCAATGGCTTTTTACGTTTCTGGACCCGAACCAATGGTCGAGGCCTTTGCTCCGAAGCTAGTTGCGATGGGCGTAGCTGAGGCAGATATCAAACAAGACTGGTTCCCGAATTATACCGATGAGTTTTTTAAGGTCTAGCAGCTGCTAGATACGATAGTGCTTATGTTATAATTTTATTAGTGAAAAACTCAAAATCGCATAAATATACTTACATTCAGCTAACCACAGTGACTACTGTCTTGCACTTGTTGGCAGGTTTATTCGTGGCCTCATTGTTTTTGTTTGAAATACAGACCTCAAATAATCAGCTGCTCAGCTATATTTTGGGTGGCCTGATTATTGTTGGGCTAATATATAATTTGGCTTTTGCCAAGATTCTATCTAAGCGGCTTGAAACTTTCTCAAAATATTTGCAACTATTTTTTGTGTTGGTCGAGCTACTCGCAATAGTTTATTTTACGGGCGGAATCTCATCAATCTGGTACCCAGTGCTGTTGATTATGATTATTGCTTGCTCGGTGCTGGGCTTTGGGGCTTTTTTTGCCAATGTAGCGCTAATAACGAGCGTATACGTCGGCAGTATAGTGCTTAGCCTGGCGCAAGGGCAGAGCTTGACGCAAAATTTTAATTTGTTTCCGGCTACTGTTGCTTGTTTGGTCATCTCGGCCGTCGTGGCCTATGCTAGCGACCTCTACGCCAAGGGCAATAAATCGCTTAAGCAAGCCTCCACTAGCCTCGACGAGGCTAATATATCGGAGCGTTTGATTTTGGGCTCAATCGCTGATGCCCTAATAGGAATCGATACAGCAGGAAAAATTATTTTGATGAACGAGGCGGCTCAGACACTGACAGGGTGGGACATGCACGATGCACTTAA
>Ga0209596_1000039_pt1 | contig 116657 bp, 90 predicted proteins | sample M_130807_MF_Meta_FD_187314 | JGI IMG/M metagenome (GOLD analysis project Ga0209596, IMG submission 187314) | Freshwater microbial communities from Lake Montjoie, Canada to study carbon cycling - M_130807_MF_MetaG (SPAdes) (version 2) | ecosystem: Environmental > Aquatic > Freshwater > Lake...
TTTTTTATTTTTTTTTTTTATATTTTTTTTTTATATTTTTTTTTTATATATTTTTTTTATATATTTTTCACCGACTCTTTAAGAATCAAAAGCACATCGCCCAATAAAGGTTCGTCGCATACATTACCGTTTTCGTCGCAGACGATTTTTACATTTTGGTTTGGTAGACAAGGACCGGTGAACCATCCTTTTTCTTTACTATCTACACCACTCGTAATGTTATTTTCAACTTCATATGAAAGAATACCTGTTTTGTTTTTATATAAGGCAGCATCTTTGAATCCAAATGCCGTATTAACCCACGCCCATTTTCGGTTTTCTGCGCAAACGGCAGCATCGATTTTAATTTGACCGGCACGCATTTGTGTCGTGATATTAGTTGGTCTCTCACTATTTCCAATTATTTTTGTAGTGGTTTCAATATATATTTCTTCACTGATCCAGTCTGTTTCGATATCACCAAACTCAATCATTTTTCGAACTGGTTCACCTGATGTTGGTAAACAAAGCAGACAATAGATAACTTTTTTGTCTTTGTGTGACATTTGGGTAGCGTTTCGTGTCAGTTATTGATTAATACATATTATGAAAAAGTAATTCAATTTTTTGTACAAAATAAAATAGTATTTTTGTTGCGGAATATTTAAAGTTATAAATTATTACTATTACATAATAGAAATATGCAAGACATTACCGCTGAAATCATAGATATTAATTTAGACTCGCCTGTTTTAAACTTAAACAGTTCAAAATCCAATTATTCTAATAGTGCCTCCTCATCACGACCCTCCGTTAATTTCGGCGGCGGCATTGAATTGTTAATGAACGATAAACGTATGAATACTGGCGATAAGAAAAGTTCCGCAAATAAGGATATTGATTTAGGCGATTTGAATAATTTAGAACAAGAATTAAACGATTTAGTTGATGAACCAAAAAGTAGTAAATCATTTTTAAGATCGGATTTATTTGGCGGCGGCGGCGGTAGTGGCAGCGGCGGCAGTATGAAATTAAATTCAAACGACGATAATGTATCGATTGGCAGTATTGTCAGTGTCAATGATTTGCCGTCAATTGGACGCGACACGGCCGCTGCGGCCGGTCAAAATGGCGACGCAAAAACGTGGGATGGATACACCAAATTTAATAATGTGCCGCTAAATCCGGACCGGTCTATTCCCGATAAACCCAAATTATCCGCCGAAGAAACGCTATTAGAAAAGTTTAAGGTATTACGCAAATTAGAAGACATTGAACGTAAAGGCGCCAAACTTACGAAAAAATATTCAATGGAGTCTTCGTTGGCAGAAATGCAAGGCGAATACGAAATGATTATTGCTGAAAAAGAAAGGACGAATAGTGTTAAATTTCAAGGTAAAATGTTGATGGCCGCAATTACCGGCATTGAATTTTTAAATAACAAGTTCGATCCTTTTGATATAAAGTTAGATGGATTCGGCGAACAAGTCAATGAAAACATTGACGATTATGATGAGATTTTCGGCGAATTACACGAGAAGTATAAATCAAAATCGAAAATGGCACCTGAACTAAAATTATTATTTCAATTAGCAGGTTCGGCAATTATGGTACATATGACTAATACGATGTTTAAATCTTCGATGCCGGGTATGGACGATATTATGCGCCAAAATCCAGACCTAATGCAGCAATTTACATCCGCGGCAGTAAATAGTATGAGTGAAACTAATCCTGGGTTCAGTGGATTTATGGGCAATTTTATGCCGGGCGCAAGTAATAACCGCCCGCCGCCGCCAGCAATGACCACCCAGACGACGAAAAGTCAAAGCGAACGCACGGCAGTACCCTCCAATCGACCCGATTTATCGCGTGCCCGAGGCGGCGGCGGCAGCGGCGACGGCATTAATATCCAAGAGCAATTTGCGGCAGTAAATGATAACACGCCGGAACGGTCAATCCGTCCACCACCACCGCCGCCATCTTCAACATCCTCTTCTCAACCTCGTGCTGAAATGAAAGGACCTTCTGATATTAGCGAACTGTTATCCGGTCTTAAAACGATGGCAGTAAATATTCCGCCATCCGGTGGAAATATCAATAATAATTCTTCCGCTTCTTCATCCATACCAAAACCTGCGATGAAAGTTGTAGCAAAACCTCGAAAACAAAAAAGTGATAAGAATACAATAAGTTTGGATATGTAAGTGAATATGTATATATAAATATAATAGGATTACGATTATTATATTTAACGTAGAGAGATTTTTAACAGATTGTGATGTATTTTTTACCTTTTATATTTCTTAATACTGTTTTTTATGCGTTTATAATGCCGAGATGGTTTACGCTTTGTACGGTTTTTAACCGCTACTGCTGCTGCTGCCGCCGCCGCCCGTTTCGACCTTGTATGTTTTTTCGCCATTTTTTTATGTTTTACACGTCTTTTTGTACGTTTTCCGCCTGTTTTAACAGGATTTAATTTAGCATTAAGTTCTGTTGTGATTTTTTTATAATCAATAAAATCTTTATATGCTGTGTCTAACACTAAAATATTTTTCATTTGTTCATAAAATTGGTCATAATTAATATTTTTGTTATTACCTTTTTTATCTTTAATTTGAGTTAATATATTTTGTATAATTGTGGATAATTCATTTATATCGCCATTTATCTCAGCAGGTAAAGTAGTTACATTGTATCCTGCCGTCAATCTAGATTTTTTTTTAATGATGTCTGCGTATTTAGATTTAAAATCATCAATTAATTTGTTTATTTCAGGTTTACCAGTGGTGTCTTCATTTAAATCTTCTAAATCAAGTAAGGGTTTAAATTCACTATCTATTAAAGAATTTAATTCGTCAGACGTTAACGATGATTTTTTTGGATTTCTAGATTTTTCTAAACGTTTAATTAAATAAGTAAATTCTTTTTTTTTATAAATTAATAATTCGTAATCATTTTTGTCTAATACAGTTTTTTTTTCTCCAGTTTTATTATCATAAGCTGCTATGTTAGTTTCATCAATTATACCTGTTATATAACTAAGTTCACTTGTAATAAAACTTATAATTTGATTTAATAATAATATTTTTAGTTGACTGTTTTGTGAAGCATTTGTATATGTATTTTGAATAAGAGTAAAATACTCATTTATTTTTTTTTGTAAAAGTTCATTTATCTCTTCAACGGTTTTATCTGTTTCTAATGCTGGGTTTGGTTTTTCAGGCGTTATTGACTTAAACTCTGCCAAGACATTTTTTGGTAATAGACGTGGTTCGCTTATTAATCCCGTCTCAAACTTTTTATAAAGCAATTGCTTTTTTAGTGTTTTTATTTCAGGTTGATATTTATCTAATTTTGCCTTTATAGTTACAATATACTCTTTCTCTTCTTCCTTTTTATCTTCTTTATTAAAACTTTCGTTTTGATCTTGGATTTCTTTTAAATACGCGTTCCAGCGTTGTTTAAGTTTTTTTTTCAGTGTATTTATATCGGGATTGGCGTAAAAATTATTTATGTTTTTATTAATTTCCTCCGAGGTCAAGGGCAACAGTTTTAATTTATCTTGTTTATCTGATTTACTTACATCAGCAATACTAAAGATTTGACGTAACATTGGAAACAATTCACTTTTTGCCTTTACTAATTCAAATTCGAGTTCTTTGATTTTTTGTTGTATTCCCGTTTTTGAATATTTATCAATTGTATTTGGCACGTAATCATTTTTATTTTGAGTTAATTCAGCAGTAATATTGCGCACATTATTTAATTTTTTTTCAATTTCTTGTTTCACAATAAACGTCCCACTATATTTCTCATCGATTTTATCCGTTTCCTGCTTTTTATATTGGAGTAATAATGTTAATAATGTTAATAAGGGTCCTAATGTGGTGTCCTCTTTTATTGTGTCCTCTTTAAGATAACCAAGTTTGGTTTCAAAATATGTGCTTATTTCATTCGCTTTTTTTTCAATTGTAATAAGTGCTGTTGTAGCAGCATCAATCTCTGGCGTGTTGTTGGCGGCGCCGGTGGCGGTAGGTACCAGCAATTCTTTTATTTTTTCTTTTAATTGTTTTGTTAAAGCGTCGACAATCGTTTGATTATAATCATCGGGTGTATTTCCATACTTGTTAATATCTGTTTTTAACTTTAAGATTTGTGCTATAATTAATTTTAGTTTATTATCGAAATTCGTGCGTTCAGTCGTCCATTCGACAGGCACATCTTTATATTCGGCATTTAATTTACTGCTTTTTGTAATTAACTCGTTTAAGGTAGGGTTTTCTCTACATTCTTTGTTTTTGAGCAATACGGGCGAGGATTGACAAACAAAATTCGTCTCCCAATTTTCTACCTGTTTGCCAAATTCTCTTTCTTTCGTATGTGAGGAAAATGAAAATGCTGCGGCCGCTGCTGCCGCTGCCGAGTTCTGGTCTAATTCGGTTTTATAACCCATATCTATCCCAAAGACCTCTTGAATGTCTTTTTTCAGTGATTCTTTTTTAAATTGGCAATTTAATTGACCAAACGCAGATAAATCCGCATTCGTTTGCGAGGTATCAATTAAAGTTAACCGAATAGTAACAGTATATGATTTTGTTAGTTTCACGGTACCCAATTCAATCGTATCAATACTTTTTGTCGGGGGAAACACGCATACGCTTTTTACTACTAAATATTCACGTCCAAGTATGAAAAACTTTTCTTTCAAGGGGAAAAAAATACTGTTTATTAAGGCGATATTATTCGTGATAATTTCGTCTGTTGTTAATAGACCAGGTTTAAGAATCGTTTTCGTTGTTGGTGGCGAATTTAAATCCAACGCATTATCATTCTCATTATTATTATTATTATTATTCGTCGTCGTCGTCGTCGTTTGTTCTACGATTAAAGAATCATCGTTTTCTCTATCCTTGCTGGTAATATAAGTAAGTAATTTTGTATATAGGTCAAGTGTAGTAAAAACCTTTTTTAAATCCTCGCCAATACTATATTTCGGGTCTGTACTTTTACTCGCATTTTCAAGATCCTTTTTCGTTATTTTCATTAAATCCGTAAAAAGAATTTTTTTATTATTTTTTAAATCTTTCATATCAACCATATTGGGATGGAATGGTATCGGCAAATTATCATAGGTTTTTAAAGCACCATTTGTTTTTATTTTAATTTTTAGTTCAGTATTTTTTATTTCATTTGAAATTACACTCATATAATCTTATATTAGGTATATAAAAGATTATAGGATTAATATTGTATAATATTTGTTATAGTATTTGTTATAGTATTTGTTATAGTATTTGTTATAGTATTTGTTATACTATATACCACTCGAATTAATATTTTGCATAAAGCTATTAATTTTACCTTGTATGTCTTTGTTACGGTTGTTTTCCGCTTGACGTAAAACGTCTAAAGCGCGTTGTTCTTCTTCTGGCGTTACAACGCCGTCTTTGTCTACATCAATTAATGCTGTGATTTGTTTCATTTTTTCAGGAAATAAACAATATTTACTTTTATCATTAAACACGTGGTCAGATAAAATAATAAATGCGGCAGTTATTAAAATCGCAAATAATATATCTCTCGTGCCCATAAAGACAATCGCAAATATTAATATTTCGCGTGTAATGTTATTGCGTATCATTTGTTCTTGCGTCTTTGTAAGTTTTAAATCAATATATCGTGTACCGATATTTAATAATATCATCATCGCGCCAATCATAAATTTACTTTCATTAATGTGTTTTAAATAGACCGATTGAATATTGTTGTAGATATTAAATAATACCATTTGTTTATTAATATGACGAGAGAAAAATAAATGTTTTAATTATTTTATATACGCATTCTTATTTCTAAAAATATATATTTAAAATTTAGACATTATTTTATTATAACTATTAACGTAAAAGTCTTTTAAGTTCCTAGCACCCGATTTACTTTTTTTCGTCAATGATTTGCCAATGCCAACCGGAATATCAATCAAATACATTGCTGTATGATAGGGCACAGTTATTATATATCGGGTGACTTCGTCTACAATTTTATATGTTATTTTTAGCGAATTTATTAAAGTTTCGTCATCTTTTGTTAATAGTTTTCCATCTTCATTCTTACCTCCAAAAAAACCTTCTTTATAGGTATACATCACACGATATAATGTAGTCAAAAAGAGCGACAACACTATTACAAGTAAAATCAATATTATTTTCATAAATGACATCGGATTATATATTATATTAGATATATTTTTATATAATATATAGTTGAACTCATTGTGAAGCGTTTTTTGGTTTTATTAATTCTTGTATATATATTTGTTCTTTGCCATCGCTAATACTAAACTCGCACGTTTCATCACACGGATTACACGTTTTATTATCTTTAAAAATAAGTTTAGGAAAAACGGATGCTATATTATTTGTATCAATTAATTCGCCATTCTCGTCAATAAGTTTACTTTTTTTACAATGTTTAGCGCGAAAAGAAGTTGATGTATCCTTGTCGCCGTCGGTTTTGCTGCTGCTGCTAGTGCTGCTAGTGCTGCTAGTGCTGCCACTGCTGCCATCGGCAAACCCTTCATAAATAATACCGCTGTTTTTTTCATAATTAAACTCTAATAAAAAAATAAATAAGAGAGCAACTAAAAGTCCACCGACGCGATTTTTTAAGGTCACCAGAATTGTAGCAAACAATAACGATAATTTGCCGATAGGTGAACGAATGAGACGTACTAAAAATAAAGGCATTGTATATATTATTACCGTAATTAAGACAAATAATACAATAATTTCACGATCGAAATACATATATATATATATATATTACCATATCATAAAAATATGATAAAATATAATAAAATAGATGAAATATGATAATTATAATGCTAATATTATTCTAATTGTTAGTTTATGGTTAGTTTATGGTTAGTTTATGGTTAGTTTATCGTTAGTTGTGTTTTTATGAAAATAAAAATATCTTAATTTCATATAGGTATGACATCTTTGGGATTATTACAATATTCAAATATTGATGAAAATAATATCCCGCCCATTAATAATAATATAGGAGATTTGGAGCAAAAGCGGATGGCCCGAAATAAAACAATTAAAAAACGTCCCGCACCAACAACCGAAACGGCGAATATAGAAAATTATACAAATGCGAATACAAACGTTCAATCCATGCTTCAATTAATAAATAATTCAAATGGTTACGAAACAACCAACAGTGACGAAAATGGACTGGCAGATTTTAACCCGCCACCTTCCGCCGAATTAATTTCTAAACCTAAAAATATCGGAAAAGGCGATACTGTAGAAATAGATGAAGAAGAGAAACAAATGAAGCAAGCAAAAAAAGAGATAGATATTCATACCCAAAATGAATCTAAATATGCCTATACTATTCCACAAGGACATAATATAATGACCAATAACAATCCGAATTTTAATCAATTAACGCCAATTGATGGTCATAATAATAATAGTTCTCTTTCTGCGCTAAATGCCTCAAAAGAAGGATTTAATATGCGACCAAAAGAAGGCGCATATCGGCAATTTATTCCATATTATAGCAATATGAGTGCCTCAAATGAAAATAAAGATCAGTTATTGGAAAAATTAAACTACATGATTCATTTACTCGAAGAACAAAAAGATGAAAAAACAGGGCACGTGATGGAAGAAGTCATTTTATATTCCTTTTTAGGCGTTTTTATGATTTTCGTAGTAGATTCTTTTGCGCGAGCAGGTAAATACACGCGTTAGAAAAGGTAATCATTAATCTTCTTCTGTGCGATGTGATTTCAGTAATATGCGTTCAACTTCGACCGGATCTATATTATCCGGTTCTTCGCCGACTTCAACTTGTTCCCAATCGATATGCTGCCCATAAGTATTCCTGCCCATTGGATAACAAATAATAAATCTATGATTTCCTCGCATACTCCATAAGATAGACGCAAAACGACGCACATTATAACGCCACGGTAAATAGGTGATACCAACTGGACCAACATATGTTACATCCCAATTCATCTTTGTAGTGATAGAATCGACCATAACCATATCATCGCGGTTTGGTAGTTTCAACCAACTACCTTTTTTAATGGTGAGTACAGTTCCGTTTTTTAAGTTGACCTGAAATGCGTCTTTTTTTAAAGGGTCGCACCATATGGCACTCCACGCGTCCCGCAGGACGGAGGTGTTGGTATCCGTCGTTGTCGACATTGTTTGCTTTTTGCTGAAATATATAAATAGATAGCATTATGTATTTATATATATTTACAATTAATGTATACTTTGTGAGCATATACTTTGTGAGCGTATACTTTGTCAGCGTATACTTTGTGAGCATATAGCGTGTTATACCCGCGAAAAGCATCACATTAATAGATTAAAAGGATTTTGGTCGCCGGTATTGAATAACACGCATAATTATATAAAAAAAATGCCGTCGGACTTTTAAATTTGTACTCAACTAATCCATCTTCATTGGTCAGCATTGATTGTACGAGTACATTCCCGTGTGACGTATTTTCCATTAATAGATTTAGCATTTCAATTTTCAAACGACTCTTTATTTTTACAAGACTCATATAAAATCCTGTAATTAAAATATCATTTTCATTGACATTTGAAATAACCGCAATACATTCAATTGTTTTTACATCAGCATAATAGAGATTAAGTATTCTAAATACAAAAGCAGCAATAATCTCTCCATTTAAAATAATCGCATATATAATTAGTTTGTCTGTATTGATTAAATGTAATAAACTTGACACATCGGGTAAGATGACACATTCAAATTGTTTTATTTGTTCTTTCAGAAAAAAATGTAGTAGATTGAGTTGATTTTTTGTAATTTCGACAATACTCATTGCCGGACTTAATACCGTCTTTAATTGCGTTGTGGTTATATTATTCACATTAAAACAATACGTATCAAAACATACCAAGGGTACAATCGCAATCAGACGCCCTTCGCGTTTAAACATATAGGTGTTGATATTTAGATTTGCGCGTGAAAGTGTATGATATAACGTTTGTATCACTTGCGGTGCGATGCCTTTATTACGATAGTGCGGGTTCACACATAAATTATCAATATAATAGAGAGTAAACGTCGTTGGCAACGTTTTGCTATTATTTGACCGAAATGTGATATTTAAAGCGCGGGTAGAAATGACCGCTATGATTTCATTATCGGTACTGCCGGTCGGTTCGCCTTTTTCAAATAATAATTTAGGTTCAGTGTATATATTGAAATACGCCGGATGTGCTGAATGCTGTAAATACTCGTGAATGTCGCTGATGGTCGGTGTATATTTTGCTCCGGGGTGTATCACGTAATAGTTTTTAATAAAATGACATATTTGGGTTAATTGAAGTTCACTAATGTCATTTACGTTAATTAATTTATTATGCAAGAGATTTACAAACTTATTTACGGATGGCAACGTGTGCGATATAATGCCGGGGGGTCGAATCCAATAGGATATATTATAGATATGAAATACTGGTTGTAAATGCCAAAAACGCATTTTAATACGAATGTAGGCGCAAAGCATAATATATACGACAATTATACCTAAAATCACGTACGCCACCCAGCGTAAATTATGCGTGTACAGTTTCAGAAGAATGGACGACGATGATGATGATGACAAGGACAAGGACATCCTACTGCCTTAAAAGTATTATAGTATAAATATACTATTTATTATGTCGGTTTCTGTAATACATAGACGTATTGACTTTCATATTGGCATTTTAATAAATCAATTTTGGAATGGATAATAAATCCCGCACTTTTCGCAATGTCTAATATTTCCGCTTGGGTTGGCATATACAATTTATGTTCGTTCTTGCGTACATCACCCGTCGTCAATGTTTTAATCGTTTCGTTCATAATCGCATTCGGACTATCGAGACCATCGATATTGTCTTTCATATCAAATTTGGATTTATATTCTAAACTATTGAATTTGACGGTCGTGCTCATAATGCGTTTCTTGGCAAATTTTTGCGGCGACACAATAACAAACGGGTTTCCAGCAGGAATGATCGGGTCAAACTTGTCGCGATTCACTAGATGAACGGCTAAATAACCGCCCGGCATTAACCATTTCATACTATTCTCAAAAAAAGTGCGTTTATCTTTAATATAGTACAGCGTAAAATAGAAACAGGTAATATAATTAAATGAATCGGCGGGATAGAGCATGACATCAAGCACATCGGCAGCCGTAAAGCGTAATTCGGGGTAACTTTGTTTTGCTTTATTTACCATACTCGGAGAGATATCAATGCCTTCGCAATTATACCCTTGGGCGACAAAACTGTTTACGTGATGACCTGTCCCCGACCCCACGTCCAGTATTCGAGTATTTTTAATTGGTTTGGTATATTCAATGAGTTTGCCAATTTCGAATTTATTTTTTACTTCACTGAATACTAAATCATCGTAAATATTGACATAAAAGTCATCATAGATTTGCGTAACATCCGCATTGACATTAAAGTTCTTTGTCGCTTTTTCAAACCCTTCTTCAATCGTGCCGTATCCATTACTATAACCATAATTTGTAATAAGAGAGATTGAAATCAAAAATGCTAAGAAATAAAAAACTTTATGTAATAAAGATGTTTTGTAAAATATCCTCCACGCCGATTTTATTTTACGTATTGCGTTATCCATTCTTATTTGTATATGTATTATCTATATAAAAGTAATGAATAATATCGATATTAATGATAAACGAACAATAGATTCGTTTAAAGGCATTACCTTTTCTAAATTTCAAAAATCAAAAGTAAATGCCGAAATTATTAAATGTCTAAATACATCCAAGGTCGAAGCAGCATGCTATTGGACGGCGGAAATGGTCTGTGCTTGTCATTTTGCCGACCTATGGGAAATTATTATTTTATTTGTTAGTCGTTATATTCATTTAGGTAATCCTAAATTACCAATTTATATTGCTATGCGTTTTGCGCAATTTAAAGAAATTATGTTGAATGGGTATGTCGGCAATGAATTAGCACTTCGTAATAATATGAAAATACGTACGATTTTTTCTGAAATTATTTGTTTGCTTTGCTATTCGCGAAAAAAACATAGCATTGAACCGATTAAAATACAAAAAAAAGACGAGTTTAATATGGCAGTGATGTCATCACGCTTAAAAGCACCGGCAGTAACTTATGTCAAAGATATTTTCCAACCGAATGATCCCAAAGAACTATATATTGCTGCCAATGAATTTGCGTATCATCTCTCGACCGAGTCTAAAAATAATGTGAGTGCTTGCTACTGGTTAGAATGGATTTTGGAATATGAAACCTTATGCCAAAAGAAAAAAGAAAAATGTATCGGCGAAAACCGTAGCATTGCCAAGGTCGACGATAAATTCAAGAATGATATTATATGGATTATATGGGAAATTATTATAGTTGCGTGCGAATCGCGCCAACACAAGATTTTAACGAAAATAAACCAGTCGTTATTAGATATGTTTACAATTAAATATTCTACGTCGGTAAAGCGGAAACGAAAATTTTTGATTTATTTCGCCATTTCGAGTTTAACAGAACAGGTAGATTTCACCGTCGAAATTATTAAAAATAAGACGGAATTGGATACTATTATTGCGAAAGTAAAAGGCGTGTATAAAGATGTGAAAAAAAACGAAGAATTACCTGATATGGATTATTTGTATACGGGTATTGAGCGGACAAACCTCGATAAAACGATTGAACGGTTAGATAAAATGAATGCGTTAATGAATATGTAATGGTGATTATCATAATACTTTAACTAATTCCGTCATTGATGCGAATTTATAAATATAAAATAATTATATATAGCATCAATGACGACCACGACTACGAACGACATTATTGTCTCTGTACCTATACCTGTACCTGTACCTATACCTGTACCTGTACCTATACCGAAAACGGTTTTTATTATTCCGTACAGAGGGAGAGAAAGAGATAAAGAAATATTTTTGCGACATATGAAAACCGAGGTTTTAGCAGATGAAGATGAAACATCCTACACGATGTTTTTCGCACATCAAAAAGACGACCGTCCTTTTAATCGCGGTGCTATGAAAAATATCGGGTTCTTGACCGTAAAAGAGACATATCCTGACCACTATAAAGATATAGTCTTTATTTTTAATGACGTGGATACCGTTCCGATAAAAAAAGGAGTTCTTGATTATTATACGACAACTGGCATTGTCAAACATTACTACGGGTTTGAATTTGCGCTTGGCGGTATTTTTGCTATCACCGGTCGCGATTTTGAAAAAACAGGCGGTTTTCCCAACTTTTGGGGATGGGGTTTAGAAGATAATGCGATGTACGACCGATGTCTAAAGTCGGGTATAATTATTGACCGCAGTTGTTTTTATAAACCCAAAGACCCGAATATAAAATCTATATCGTGTTTACCTAACCGTTTGATATCGCGCAAAGATAGTTATGTCTATAAATTTGGCGTGCCAGATAATATGACCGAAATACGCAATTTAAAATGGACTTTTAATAATGAATATATAGATATTACGAGTTTTGATTGTCGAATGAATCCGACAGACCAAATCTATGCCAATTTTGATATAACTCGTCCAGGTTCGGCGCGTATACCGATATATATACCCCCTTCTGCCGGCAATAACCGATTAAGGAGAGATTGGAGTATGTTTAAAAAATGATAATATTTTATATCATTTGTATATAAGCAACGATGTCAGCGAACGGAAATAGTTCTAAACAAAACAATAATAATAATAATAATAACAATAATAATAAGGAGGAAGGTTTAATGTCATCTTTAACCAAATCATTATCTAATATATTTTCCGCAAATAAAGGAGAGGCAGCAGCAGCATCAGCAGCAGCATCAGCAGCAGCAGCATCAGCAGCACCCTCGGCAATGAATAAAAACCTATCCGCTTTATTTAATAAAACTAAAGCAGCATCGACGAAATTATTACAGGTGCCCGCCAATGTCGTTAGTGCGGCATCTAACACGGCGTCCAATGTAGCATCTAGCGCGACCAATATGGTAACCAATGCCACCTCAAATGTCGTCAATGCGGCATCGGCAGTTACGGCCGCAGCGGTACACGGTCCCTCCTTTATAAGTTATTTAATTATGCTTCTATTACTCGCATTCTTGTTTTTTAACATCTATGTCATTTTAGTCAAACCGGTGAATAAAGACATACTCGAATATTATGAAGAATTAATTGCGGAGTTTAGTTGGGCAAAAATGGAAGAGAAAATTAAAAAACTTTTCATACAACCGGCGCAGGCAGCACCAGCAGCACCAGCATCAGCAGCACCAGCACCAGCAGCACCAGCATCAGCGGAGCAGACACAAGAAGAAGAAAATCCGTTGTCCGCGACAAAGAAAAATACCGCGGTCAATTCACAAAACGGATTAAAAACGCTCGAAAATACAATTGATAATAAAAGAATCGTAAACAATATTGATAATAAGAATAAAACTACTGATATTATCGAAAAAAAGAAAAAGTTTGATTATACGCCTGACGAAAATGATAGTCGCGTTCAACAAAGTAAAGCAAAATCCGGTACTGGGTTTTGTTATATTGGCGAAGACCGCGGATTTCGAAGTTGTATTGACGTGAAAGAAGGGGATGTTTGTATGTCGGGCGATATTTTTCCATCCCGCGATATATGTATTAACCCGCGGTTACGGGAGTAGTTGTATGTTATGGGGCAGTGCCGCCCTTAGGCATTAATAATCCGTCACGTGGTTCATAAACCAGCGTATTGATAAATATTTATGCGCGTCTTTTTTACCGAGGTCGGCATTGATGTCCGGAAAAACGGCATTTGTACTTGGTCCACGCGTTAATATTTCTTGTATTTTATTCGTACCAATTGCTTCATTAAAATAACGCAAATCAGACGTATTGCCCGAGAACCCGCCATTCATTGAAACATAAATATTGCCATAATTTTGTTTAGGAATACTTTGTAGCATATGTCGTTTGGTTAAAGTGCCATTAATATAAACATCTAACTGGTTTTGTTTCGTGACCCGAATAATCACATTTACCCATTTTTGTAAGGGTAAATTATCAACAATGACTTCTTCGTTTATTTCTGAAAAAGTATTCATAATAATTTTCAAGGCATTAGTACTAGGCATAATGTATAATCCCGGCGCATTATTAGGAAAATTTACCCCATTACTGTTACCACTTTTTTGTATATTGTCATTGCCTTTATGAAAGACGTGTTTGTATTCGTGCTCTTTATAAGAAAAATCGTCTACGAGTATCCACACTGACCACGTAAATTCTAATCCCTCGCGTTCATTATTTGAACGAAATATTGGCATTGCGCCTTTTTCAGACGGATCTTGCGGTATAACCATCATTTGTCGTGCGTTAATCATTCCATCAATCAGTTTTGGATTTTGTTTAAAAGCAAAGAAATAGTTCAATAATGCCGACCCAGCACTTAATGCCAACATAAATAAAATTAACACGAGTATTAAAAAGGCGAATTTTGCGACAAGATTATTCGATTCTAGAAATTCTTTGCTTCCATCGACGAAATTATTCGACGAAAATGAAGAAAAATTATCTGATACATTTTCGGTAAGACTCATCTCTCTATATATATTATATAAAGTATATATTATATAAAAGTATAATAAGTATAAAAGTATAAGTATAAAAAGTATAATTTAAAATTCAAAACTACCTTTTACTTCATTATCACTAATAACCGAAAAGCGTAAGCGGTACTTATTAATCAAGTTGCCTAAAATACTGCCACCAAATCCATCTTTATAAATATTATAGGCATCTTGTGGATTTGAGGCATTTGGCCAATAATTAAAGGTAGATGTCCATCCACTAAATCCGCCAGCAGGCGTTACTTGTAAATCGGTATTATTATTTACTTTCACCACGCCGGGCACGACACACGTACGAACTAATTTACCGTCAATGTATACATCTAAAGTTCGTCCATATAAACTGATAATCACATTAACCCATTTTTGTATTGGAATATTATCCACCATACATTCGTGTATCTTGGTACTGGCTGCGATTGCGGCAGCAGCGGCGTTGGCGAGTGTTTGTTGTTGTGGTGTAAGTGTTCCGACCGTAGAACCCGTTGCGTCAGGTACGCCATTTATACACGAGGCACACGCACACGCATACCCTTTATCACACGCGTTACACGCCGCAATAGTGGCGGCATTTTTCGTGATAGAGGAACCCGCCATTGCCGCCGCAGCATCCGCAATGGCCTTATCGGTTGAAGAAGAAGAAGACGAATCATAATAACTGACTTTTACTGAAAGTGTATTAGGTTTTTTTCCTAAGGCAACCGTCGGGCACGGCGCATTATTTGAATCTAGTCTTTTTAAGACAAATTTGTCTTGCCCGAACTTGTAGTTCCAATCGTCAATGTATAACCACATAGAATACGTAAAATTCGTGGTATTGCTTACATTTTTTATATCATCTGCCTTAATTGTTTGTAACGTTTTGCCATCTGCCATTTTAGTGAGTTGTGTATATTTTGAAAACACTTGAATGAAATAATACACAACGACTAAAATAATAAATATGTAAATCACCGTGTTTATTAATTCCATTATATTATATATTATACCATAGAAATAAACTATGTTCTAATAGATTAATACTAAATATAGTTATTTCATATATACTTATTTCATATATACTTATTTCATATATACTTATTTCATATATACTTATGTAAAAACCTCTGTTAAGGATTTTATAAAGGAGGAGGATGGTTCTTTTTTCACAATCGTATCCGTAATATTATCGGTAAAACTCCAATTGTAAGGAATATTTTGCCCTCTTAAGGTTTTATACATCATTACGACATCACCTTTTGTTAATATTTCATCATAATAGGTAACATTACATATGCCCCCATTAATACCATTATTCTCGCCAATAATAATATCGTCAAAGGTCATATAAGGCGAAACGCCTGAACGAGTGCCAACTAAATCGCCGTTAAGAAATATATCGAGGTGTCCGTTATCATAATTGATTACAATATGATTCCATTTTTGGTACATTACCTTTTTCGTTTCATATATTTCGACCAATTCATTTTTTACGGTCTCATCATCCGATTTCGACGGCACATTTCCCAAGACGTGTAAACTGCCTAATTTTCCATTATATTCTACCTTTACCTTATCGCCGTATTTAATAATGTTTGTGTATTTTAAAGCAGTGCTGCGCGAATTGGGCGGTTGCGGATTAATATAAAACCATCCGGATAATGCGTAGGCATACTTAAAGGGCGTCGTGTTATTATCCGAATATTGCGGATGCACATCAAGATTCATCTGTATGCCGACTGGATTTAATAAAAACTTTTTATAAAACCACGCTAATATTTTATTATTGGGTATATTTGGGTCATTGTACTCGGCAGTCGTTGCGCTATTGGCGTTACCGAACTTCTTATATATTTTTGCGTCACAATTTTCTTTATCATCCGTAATATAGTTGGGTTTTTTATTAGTTTTAATCAGGTCGACGTTTCTATATAATTTTTCGTAATTACCGATGTTATATTCCTTATTTAAATAGACGGGTTTATTTAATAACTTTGTACCGTCGTTCTTTGATAAAAAGGAAAACAAAGTCGGTATCACTAACCATAGTGTTATAAAGATGGATTCGATTCCTACGAGTATCCAGACGGGTTTAGTAGTTAAATTATACTCGGATTTAATATATTCGGTGAGTTCGACCATCAAACACGGTAAAAACATTATTATTTTCAGTAATACAGACCAGATGCCTTTCTTATCCGATTTGGTCTCCGTATCGATACTCTTTTTCATAAACATGTATAAAAATCCAAAAATGCCGATAACAATTAATATCGTCATACTGTTTCTTATCGCGTTCAGTAACGAAGTGTGTTTAAACATCCATATAATGCCGTTTAGTACTAAAAAGAAAACCACAAATAATAAAATAGTTATTACTGCTCGGTATAAAAAGTTTGATTCGGTCATATCAATTAAATCAACGTCATCGCCTTTATCGACTTTTGCGCGGATGAAAAAGAATAATACGACATAAATAAAAGCAACAAATAACAATAATATTTTGGTAAAGACGGGATAATTGGATTTAATATTAAACGGATTGTAAAAATAAATAATCACAATAAATATTACAAATTGAAGCACCTCAATACCTGCCACTTTCCACGGATTTGCGTATATATTTCTTGAAAAGTTTTTCAATACATTAAAATCAATATTTTTCTGTGAAAAACTCTGATAATTATTATTCATCGTATATTATTATATGAGTTAATAAATTATATGAGTTAATAAATTATATGAGTTAATAAATTATATGAGTTAATAAATTATATGAGTTAATAAATTATATGAGTTAATAAATTATTATTATACATATATTTATAATAATACCTATAAATGTTCTTACAAGTTTACAGTTCTTACAAGTTTACAGTTTTTACAAGTTTTCAAAGGCAGTTTTTTTGCCGTGACAGTCGCGACATAAAGCAACTAAATTATCAACGTGATTGGAACCGCCATTATCTAATCGTATTTTATGATCAACTTCAAACCACGCCGGCAATTGTTTTTTACATCCGCCGCAATTCCACCCTTGTTGTGCTGCGACATATTTCTTTTTTGTTTCACTCACGCTCCGTTTAGTTATTTTAACATTATTGCCATTGCCGTTGCCATTGCTGTAGTTGCCGCCGCCGCCGCCTGTGTGCGATAACTCATCCGGCGAATTGTATACTCGCCCCGAGTTTAATATGCGTTTTTCTTCTTGTGAAGGACTATTGCCATTATAAGAAAACATACCCCCACTATGATTTTTTGTCATATTTAATAACGGCGACAACATATCGCCGGCTTCTTTATCAATCGGCATATATTTTATCATACCATTTGCGTGTTGTAATAAACTATGCGTATGCGACGGATATTTGCGTAAAAATAAAAAAGCGGATAATCCCGCAAAAGCAATGCCTGCCATTTGGTACTGCTTTTTCCACGATTTAATTACTTTAACACAATTGCCGTCCGTATAAGTGTTAAATACAAAAAAAACAGTAATCGCGATAATTAATAATTCAATTTTCATTTTATATTATATATATATTACCCATAACTTAATCTATCAGCATTTTTATTTTTTATATAACAAAATAGATAGAATGATTATGAATGCGATTAATCCGGTAAATATATACTTGTCGCGTTTTTTTCGCGTTTCTTTATCTTTAATTGCTTTAGGTTTGTAATGTTCATAGTACTGAACCATCGCATCTTCCATCGTGACTTCGGGTTTATTCAATACTACATTTATTTTATTATGTATAAAATGCATCCACTTGACAAAAGATTGTTGCGAGTCTAAATAAGGTGTTACGGGATATTTATCTAACAAGAGACTAAATTGGTTACCAATATCTGGTATCGGCAAAAATAAAGGAATATTATGTATAAAGTCATAATATTTTTTCTTAATAACTTCGTTCGGATTTTTCGGATATGTTAATGCGATCGTATGAAATACAAACCAATAAGGTGGTCCCCATATTTCTGGATTTAATCCCATTATAATAAATGATATAAAAAGTTCGTCTTTATTACTATAATCGTATAAATAGTATGAATAGTATAATGAATAATGTGACTTTTTGTAACAATTGTGGAAAAAAAGGACATAACTTTTATCATTGTATACAACCCATCACGAGTGTAGGCATTATTGTTTTTAAAAAAGGTCTCAACGACACAAATGAATATTTACTGATTCGTCGTAAAGATAGTATTGGATTTATTGAGTTTATGCGGGGCAAATATCAACTTCATAATAAGATGTATCTATTAAATATTATTTCAGAAATGACTAATGACGAGAAGGAACGTATATCAACACTCGAATTTGATGATTTATGGAAACAATTATGGGGGGAAAATGTTAGTCTACAGTATAAAGGCGAAGAAAAGAGTTCGAAAGAAAAGTTTAATATCTTAAAAAATGGATGGTTTGATGATAATAATGCGATGATTTCGATAAAAACGTTAATAGAAGAATCAACTAGTAATTGGGTTGAAACTGAATGGGGATTTCCGAAAGGTAGACATAACAAACACGAAAAGGATATATTATGTGCTTTAAGAGAGTTTGAAGAAGAAACGGGGTACTCGCGGTCATCCGTGAATATCCTTTATAATATAATGCCGATTGAAGAAATATTTACCGGATCAAATTACAAATCGTATAAACATAAATATTACATTGCGTATATGACCAACGAAGTTGAACCCAACAGTGAGCATCAATTTAGTGAGGTTAGTAAACTTGAATGGAAACCGTATGAAGATGCCTTGACTTCAATTCGCTCTTATAATTTAGAAAAAAAAGAGGTTTTAACAAAGGTCAACACGATACTAACTACGTATAAAATATACGATATTATATAAAATATTATATAAAATATTATATAAAATATTAGGTGTTATATGTGATATATATGTATTAAAATTATATATGTATATAATAATAGATTATGAGTAATGTTGATACAACAAACGTTTTATCTACAACATTACCAAATACAAGTATAAAAAAGAGGGGGACTCGTAGACCGCCTGAAGTTATTTTATTAGAAAAACAACAAAAGGCACAGCGAAGAGCATTACGCGCAACAAAGGTCGAAACCAAAAAAATAAAAGTACCAACGGTGTCTGATAAAGCGCCAGAGAAGACTAGAAAAAGACGATTACCCAAGGTGCCTGCGCTTGTGCCTGCGCCTGTGCCTGCGCCTGCGCGTGTGCCTGTGCCTGCGCCTGTGCCTGCGCCTGTGCCTGCGCCTGCGCCCACACCACCACAAGCAATAATGACATTAAAACCGCTTCAGAAAACTATCAAACGAAAATTGCCACAATTGCCGCCGAAAAATACAGTAGTACAACCAACGACAGTAGAAGCACCAACGCAAACGACAGTAGTACAACCAACGACAGTAGAAGCACCAACGCAAACGACAGTAGCACCCGCACCAACGCAAACGACAGTAGTAGCACCCGCACCTGTATTAAAACCGCTCCAGAAAACTATCAAACGAAAATTGCCGAAATTAGATATAGGTGTACCACCGATTAGTGCCGCGCCAGTGCCAGTAGTGGTGCCAGCAGCAGCAGCAGCGCCGGCAGCAGCAGCGCCAGCAGCAGCAGCGCCAGCAGCAGCAGCAGAAGAAGAAACATTTTTACAAGATAATGACAATGCCGTGGTTATTAATAATAATAAAAATAAATTGGAACTACAAGAACATAATGACTTCTTATTGAGCAATACCGACAATTCATATAATTTCTTATACCCTTCTTTGAATGATCCGAATTTTAATATAAAAATCGCTGAACGGAAAGAGTTTAATGATACGCAATATGACGGAGAAATTAAAGAAAACATCGAAGAACACGCCGACAAATTATGTAATGCTGATTTTGAACTCGCGCCACATCAATTGTTTATCCGAAACTTTCTATCGTTTCAAACCCCCTACAATAGTTTGTTATTATATCACGGGTTAGGTAGCGGTAAGACGTGTTCGGCAATTAGCGTGGCAGAAGAAATGCGCGATTATATCATGCAAATGGGCATCAATAGTAAAATTATAATAGTTGCCTCGCCAAACGTACAAGCAAACTTTCGCTTACAATTATTCGATGAACGAAAACTGAAAGAAATTGATGGAGTATGGAATATACGAGCGTGTACGGGCAATAAATTATTAAAAGAAATTAACCCGATGAATATGAAAGGATTGACTCGAGATAATGTAATAAAACAAATCAATTCTCTCATTAATACCTATTATGATTTTTTTGGATATGTCGAGTTTGCGAACGAAATTAATAACAAAGGTAGTGTTGAGAATATACCAATGATGGAGCAGAAACAGATAGAGAGAATGATGGAATCGCGTTTAAAACGGGCATTTAATAACCGGTTAATTATCATCGACGAAGTTCATAATATTCGCGTGTCGGATGATACGAAAGTAAAACGCGTGGCAGAAGAATTAAAAAAATTAGTAAAATATGTCGATAATTTACGTCTCTTATTACTCTCTGCCACGCCAATGTTTAATAGTTATAAAGAAATCATATGGTTAATCAATTTGATGAATATGAATGATCGCCGCGCGACAATTTCCGAAAAGGATGTATTTACAAAAAATGGCGATTTTAAAGAAGCAGTCAACGATGAAGAAAGCGGGAAAGAATTGCTGATACGCAAATCTACCGGTTATATTTCATTCGTGCGAGGAGAAAATCCATATACGTTTCCTTACCGGTTATTTCCCACCGAGTTTTCTCCGGAAAATACATTTCCCCAGAAACCTTATCCCACCATACAATTAAACGGCACAACCGAGTTAAAAGAAGAACAACAAATTAAATATATTTCGCTTTATCTTTCCGAAATTGGCGAATATCAACAACTGGGTTATAATTATATCGTGCGGCGATTAAAAGGTAATGCCGCTGCCGGCAACGAGGGCAATGCCGCTGCCGCCGCCGCCGCCGGCACGACTTTTCAGTTGCCGACAGCAGAAAATATGGAGTCGTTTGGATATACTATGTTACAGCAACCAGTGGAAGGATTGAATATCATATACCCAGATAATCGAATCACTCCCACGACAGATTTAACTACGCTGTCTTTTAATTCTCACGATTTAATTGGCGCCGAAGGTTTAAAACGGGTGATGAGTTTTACCGAGAATGAAACGACCAAAGCACGTACGAATTTTAAATATAAAAACTATGGTCCTATTTTTGCAAAAGATGAAATTGGAAAATACAGTAATAAAATAAAAACCATATGCGATTTGATTGTCGCATCTACGGGTGTGGTTTTAGTATATTCGCAATACATTGACGCGGGGTTAGTACCATTGGCGCTTGCGTTAGAAGAACGAGGTTTTTCGCGGGCAGGGGAAGGGAAATCGCTCTTTGACAAACCGCCAGTACCAAAAATAAACGGTTTTAAATATGTGATGATTACCGGCGACCGAGGATTTTCGCCGCATCCGCAAAGTGATATTAAATTATCCACAAATGATGATAATAAAAATGGCGAAAAGGTGAAAGTGATTATGATATCACAAACGGGAGCGGAAGGGTTAGACTTGAAATGTATTAGACAAGTACATATTCTTGAACCGTGGTATAATATGAACCGTATTGAACAAATTATTGGGCGCGCTATTCGCACGTGTAGTCATAAATCTCTCCCTTTTATAAAACGCAATGTAGAAATATATTTACACGGCACCTTATTGCGACCAAAAGATGAACTAGGTACAGGCGCAGGCGCAGAAGAAACAGGCGCAGAAGAATCGGTTGATTTGTATATTTACCGTTTGGCGGAGGCAAAAGCAATTCAAATTGGGAAAGTCAGTCGCGTACTGAAAGAAATCGCGGTCGACTGTTTATTACATCGGTCGCAAATGAACTTTACCGAGGAAAACATAAAGATGGAGGTGACACTTGAATTAGCGAACGGCACTTCATTACCAAACTATAAAATCGGCGATAAACCGCGAAGTGCCATATGCGATTATATGGAATCGTGTACTTATGAATGTACGCCAAATAAAGAAGAAGACGAGATGGTTATTAATACCGATTCGTATAATGAAGATTTTATTATGATGAATGCCGATAAACTGGTCAACAATATTAAACAACTTATGAAAGAGCGATATTTTTATCGTAGGAGAGAATTAATTGCCTTGTTAAATATTTTAAAACCTAACCCCGAAGACCAAATTAACGCGGCCTTACAGCATTTAATTGAAGATAAGAACGAGTACATCACCGACCAATACGGACGGTTAGGACATTTAATAAACATTGATGATTTATATTTATTCCAACCGTTAGAATTAACTAATAAACGCGCAAGTATTTTTGACCGGCAAACACCTTTAGATTTGAAGCATGAAAAAATTACTGTAAAAATGCCGAAAATTATACCAGCGAAAAGAGATGCGGTTAAAACACAGCGAAAAATATTACAACCTGTGGCGGAGGCAGTAGAGGGCGAGGACACGGACACAGAGGGAGTGGCGGCAGCAGCAGAAGATGAAATTGCGCTACTCGACGAGATTAGAAACAATTATAATGCGGTAAATACACCACCACCACTGCCAGCAGCAGTTCCCGCCGCCGAGATACAAACGGATGAATCAAATGAAAATATAGAAAAAAGTTGGTATACGCATTGCGCGTTAGCGAATAAATGGATGATAGAAAAAAACACGGGCATTGACCGCGAATTATTAATGCGGTTAGTCGTGGAACATATTGTAGATGATTTAACACTCACTGATATAGAATTTCTATTGAACCATATCGAGAAAAATAAAACGACGTTATATGAAACGGACGATATATTGAAACAGGTGAAAACTTATATCTTAAACCAAATGGTCGAAGGCAATAAGAAAATAAAAGGATTTTTATGGCATAAACAAGATACACAAATCGTGTTTGTTAAACCGGAAAAAGCGGAGACGTGGACTCTTGCCAAATCAGAAGATATGAAAGATTTGAAACAAAAATTAGATGAAAAGAAAACGAACATATTGAGTAATTTAAATACCAATATTGGGTTTATGTTGAACTTTAAAAAAGCAAATTACAATGTCTTTAAAACGAAAGATATAACGAAACCGCGCGATTTAGGCGCACGCTGTGACCAACATTCTAATAAAAAAAATGCCTTGGCGTTATTAAACACTATTATCGGCGAGAAAAAATATTCTACGACGGATAAAATAAAAGCAAGTCAAAAGGATATTTGTATTATACAAGAACTGTATTTGCGTATGTTTAATCGGGAAAAGAAAAACAACAAGTATTGGTTTTTAACACCGGCGGAATCAATCTTAACCAATATCGAGAAGTATTCATCTACGAAATAATAAAATAATAAAATAATAAAATAATAAAATAATAAAATAATAAAGGATGTTTTTCGTTAAATAGTGGTATCTAGGATTTTATTTTATATATTGATATATAGTATAAAATGTCATATAGTGTTTCAGATAAGTTTGGTAAATTTGTTAGAGTTAATTTTAAAATCGAGTGTGTTGGTTGTGAATCTATACTTGATGATATTACACCTTTTCACATTTCAAATGCCGAATAATTACGTTTGAAATAAATTTATATAAAATTAATATTATATATAATAATGCTTATTAGTTTTGAAGAGATTGTAAAGATTTTAATAGAAAACAATATACGTATTTTTGGTAGTTTTCATATAGGCGCGCATGAGTGTGAAGAAATAGAGTTTTATAATAAACTTGGATTAAAACTAGAAGATGTTGTATGGATTGATGCGATCACTTCAAAAGTGAATGAAGCAACACAAAGAGGAATACCAAATGTATATAATGCTGTAATAACAGATAAAGACGACGAAGAAATTATATTTAATGTTTCGAATAATGTTCAGTCATCAAGTGTATTAGAATTTGGCACTCATTCACACGAACACCCTTGGGTTGTATACGTAAATAAAATTAATCTAAAAAGTATTACTATTGATACTTTCTTTGAAAGAAATAACATTGATGCATCTAAATATAATTTTTGGAATTTTGATATTCAAGGAGCAGAACTTATGGCATTAAAAGGTGCTACTCAATCAATCAAATATGCAAAAGCAATATATTTAGAAGTTAATGAAAAAGAACTATATAAAAATTGTGGATTAATTACCGAGATTGATACATTTTTACTCCAATATAATTTTAAGAGGGTATTAACAAATATTACACAACATGGTTGGGGGGATGCTTTATATATTATTCATAATTAAAATATCGGCGTTTGAAATGTTAAAAGGTGTAAAACATTAAAACCAAACCTACGACGTTTTTTTGGGTTAGACCATATTGGAGAAATAAATGATGAGGATAAGATAAAAAACAATAAAAAATACGCTAATGTATTAATTGAATATAAAAAACAAAAGAATAAAAATGTCGAAGAATTAATAAGCGAACTTGTTATTAATGAGAATGATAAAGAGTATAAGAGAAAGGTCGCCGCATTAAATAATATATTAACATATATTAAAACCTCATCATTGGCAACAGCAGGCGGCGGTAAGAGAAAAAGAACCAAAAAGTATAAAAAAAGGGTTTATAAAAAAAGGGTTTATAAAAAAAGGGTTTATAAAAAAAGGGGTTATAAAAAACGAACAACTAAACGTTATCGCCGACGAAGATAAACTATTTTTTTTTATATTTAGTTATTACACCTTTTTACATTTATCCGTGTAGCAAGTAAAATGCCGATTTTTTTTTTAACGAAAAGGTGTCATATCATTAAAAAGTAAAATTGAATTATCATTTAAATAGAATAAATATAATATCAATAATTAATAATAACAAGATGGCAACAATGGCAACAATGACAAAAACGCAACAACCCCAGCAAAAAGGAAAAACTTTGCGAAAAAATACCACACAAGCAGTAGTTGCTTTGCCGATTTATAATAAAACTCTGATTACAAAACAGGTGGTATTACACGTAATACAGGTTGGCAATACGATTAAAGAAACGTTGAAAAAGCGGTTAGCAATGGAAATCGAAGGTAAATGTATTAATGAAGGTTACGTACAACCGCAATCGACAGAAATAATTACCTTTTCCAGCGGACTTGTTCAAAGTTCAAATGTAGTGTTTGAAGTGGTATTTCAATGTAATGTATGCTCGCCAGTCGAAGGTATGTATATTCCGTGTATTGCCAAAAATATTAATAAAATGGGTATTCGCGCAGAGGTGAAAGAAATGCCAAGTCCCGTCGTCATTTTCATCGCACGCGATCATAATTACAACTCGCAATTGTTTGCGGATACAAAAGTAAACGATGAAATCACAGTTCGCGTGATTGGTCAACGTTACGAATTAAACGATACGTACATCTCGGTTATTGCGGAAATTGTTGAACCGCAAAATGCTTGATTATAGCAGAGCGCCACACAGAACAATTATTCACGAGTTGAATATAAAAATTTGTAAAAAATAAAATGTTGTATATGTATATAATATTATTAATAATAATATAACCTAATGAAAATTCAACTACATAAATGTAAAAAAAACAAGCAAGAGATTCATAGACTTCAAACCGAGATTATACGACTTCAAACAGAATTGAATTTATATAAAAATGCGTATGAGAAGAGAGATAACGTATATGAAAATCCAACCCTAGCATTAGAGCATATTTATGCGAGTATAAAAAAATCTACACCGCATATTTATGCTAGTCTAAAATATTTTTCTGATACGTCTTTTGTCCCCACCGAACCACCACCTTATCCTGCGCCGCCGGCACTACCTGCCCCTCGTCAATCTGCGATGATTAATCGTGTTCCGATTACAAGAACAAGTGTTGTATAAATGAAATGTAGTATAAATGAAATGTAGTATAAATGAAATGTAGTATAAATGAAATGTAGTATAAATGAAATGTAGTATAAATGAAATGTAGTATATATAAAATATTATTATATATAATAATAGTTTAAATACAATTTTTTTACATACTATAATATGAATAAAATCAAACAAAACATCGAGCAAATGTCGGTTCATCACCAGATTGAAGTATTACGTATTTTGAAAAAAGGGGATAAGGTCGTTATTAATGAAAACAATAACGGTTCTTTTATTAATTTAAATGAATTATCCCCTGAAATTTTAAAAGAATTAGAAAAATATATTCAATACGTGAATGAACAACAACAGCAATTAAATTCGGTTGAAATTAAAAAAGAAGAATTGGAACACTCTTTTTTTAATAAATAATGATGAAAAAATTGAAATGCTTTATCTCTAGTTAAATTATCATAACAATTCAATTTCAAGCAACAGCAAAATGCGAACCCAGCGAAAACAGACTCAACGCCAACCCACCGCGCCAAGACGGTCGGAACGGTTACAACAATTAAAAGCAAACAAGCAAGGGCATCAAGGGCAGCAACAGCAGCAACAGCAGCAGCAAGAGCAACAGCAACAGCAGCAGCAAGAGCAACCGTCCGTCATAATTCAATTTGTCAGACGCATTATAGGCGGTTAATTTCATTAATATAGGTCGTTTTGATTTTGGTGAATGAATAAATAAGATATTTTTTATTTTATTTATTATTTTTATTATAAAATCTCTCTTGTATTTTTTTTCAAGAGAGATTTAGGAACATTATAATCATCTATCCATCTTCATTGTCACTACAAACCTCGGTCAATTGTTAGAAAAAGATAATAAAGATAGTGACATATATATTATTATTTAAATGTTTATTTTGGCAAATGTTGTAAAATATATGCTGACTACGAATAATGTCGTAGAATACAAGTACAAAAATAAAAATGGTTTGCCAGCACCTAGCGTACAAGCACCCAGCGTAGCACCCAGCGTAGCACCCAGCGTAAAATCACCTAGCGTAGCACCTAGCGTAGCACCCAGCGTAAAAGCACCTAGCGTAGCACCTAGCGTAGCACCAAGCGTAGCAGCAGCGCCAGATAATGTATTTTTTACGCCTTCGAATAAAGATAAATTATTCTGGTCTTTTTATATTATACTAAATGGGTATGAAGAATATGAATTGTATCGAACCAATTGTTACGCAATTGAACAGGACTTTAAAATAAAAACAATTGAAAAATTGGGAGAGATTAAATCCAAACTAAAAGAATTAAAATTAAAACGCACAGAACTTGAGAATGAATTGGCAAACAAAACACAGATTACCTTAAAAGGATTATACGCTTTGTGTTTAGTACATAATGTATCCATTACTTATGTATCAGGGCAAACTTATTCTATTATTGGGTCACCCGATAAGGCGAATGGTGCGACGATGAAGCACGGCATTATTGTAAAAAACGACAAAAATGAAGATTCGCTGCGCATTTCGTCTGATAATGAATTATTTTTAAAACAAGTAGAGGATACGTACTGGCATATTGAAAATATACAAAAACCTTTAAAGTCGCCTGCCAGTTATACCTTAAAGGAAATTCAAGACATTTGTGAGCGGTTAAAGATTGAATTAACGGTAACCACTGATAATAATAAGATTAAACCGAAAACAAAACAGATTTTATATGAAGAAGTTTTACAATATATTTAACCACATTTTTTAATTATATATAATGACAAAATTGAATATATAAATATTATAGTTTATATTTATATATACCCAATGTCGACAGTAAAAACTGGCACGAAAATGGAAAAATCGGAAATCCCCGAAAAACCAAAACAAACCAGAAAAATAATTAGAAAAAGTACGAAGGATACTGCTGCTGCTGCTGCTGCTGCTCCTACGACGGCGGCGGCGGCGGCGACAATGACTGCGGTTTCGCCGAGTGCTGTTGCGCCGGCGGCGGTTGAGGGAACGTTGGCAATAACACCACCATCACCAGTTGTTGTTGTTGTCAATGAAGAAATGCCTGCTGTTGTTAATAAGGTCGTGGTGGTTGAACCGGCGACCACACGTCGTCGTGAGGATGAACACCGCGGTAAAACAAAAGCGCCATATGTGAAAACGCCATATGTTAAGCAGCAGCAGCAACAGCAGCAGCAGCAAGACGGTCGCGACCTTGATGAGATGTTAAAGGAATATATTGAAAATGTCACTAAAGATGGCGATAAACAGTCCCTTGAATTAGAAGTCAAGTTTGGTACACGCGGTATTGTCCCTATTACGCGAATTAATTATGACAATATTATTAAAAAATTATTATCGGTCGGGTTTGTCATTGACAGTAATGAATATATGCTCCGTATCACAAACGAATATTCAGAACCGCATACTGGACGAGTGAAAATGTCAAATATTCGTACCGAAATCGTCGGGTTACAAAATATTCGCACATACTGTCAAACCAATAGCATTAGCACTATATACAGCGGCGTCTCCTATATCCAAAAAGGCAATTTTAATAATTTATCGCCCGTAAATAAAGACGATTTTAATTTCCGTGTCTCATTAAATATGGAAACCAAATTAGAACAAGACAATCAACTGATTAAAACTATGCTGGCCAAATGGAAAGATCAGAAAAAAACGTTCCGGCATTTAAATCGATGTAAATTACGGCATCGTAATCCAAGTTTACCTTTTATCATCGATTTAACGATTGTCAAAGAATCAAAAAAACAAGGCAGGTTTTATGTACCCGAATATAACATACAAGACTCTGGCGTGTTTTCTGCGACCGAAAATTATGAAATCGAAATTGAAGCGATTAATAGTTTAGTCGGTCTCGGCACCGTAATAAATACTGCCGAAAACTTGAATAAACTCTTAAAACCGGTGATTAAATATGTATTAGCGGGGTTACAAGAAACCAATTATCCCGTCAGTTACCCCGAACAACGCGATGTACTGGATACGTATATGAAATTAATGTGGGGCGAAAAATACGATGGAGTACAACGTATCTCGCCCGATGATTTTGTCGGACCGTCCTCTTATACCTTACAAATGGCAAATATCCGACCAATTAATGCCGACTCGTCCGCGCCTAATATACGCGTTAATTATACTGTGACGGATAAGGCAGATGGTGACCGTAAATTATTATACATTTCGCCAAATGGACGTATGTATCTTATCACTACCAATATGGATGTACAATTTACCGGCGTAATTGCCAAAAACACGGAGGTATGGAATACTATCATCGACGGCGAACATATCCTCCACGACAAAAATCATAAGTTTATAAATATGTATACTGCCTTTGATATTTATTATGCCAACGGCGTAGATGTCCGCGCCCAAGAGTTTATTACGGAAGACGAAGTTGAAGATGAAAATAAATATCGTTTACCGCTTTTGAATCATATCTTAGGAAAAATGCGCAGCGAATCTTTAATGGGCGCAGCCTCGCCAACCCCTTTGAATATCGTGAGTAAACGCTTTTATATTGGTTCTGACCGCCAAAGCATATTTACCGGTTGTGCGTTTATTTTGAAAAAAGAACACGATGGGTTGTTTGAATATGAAACGGATGGATTGATATTTACACCGACGAATAAAGGCGTGTCCTCAAATAAGAGCGGCGAGTATGTGAAACCTGTAAAAACGACGTGGGAATATTCATTTAAATGGAAACCGGTTATTCGTAATACTATTGATTTTATGGTGACTTTAAAGAAAAATGAAAACGGTACCGAATTTATCGGCAATGTATTTCAAACGGGTAATGAAGTTGCCTCCGCCTCAACATTTACCGAATATAAAACCGCAATTCTACGTGTCGGATTTGATGAAAGAAAACACGGTTATATCAATCCCTATCAAGATACGATTGATGATAAATTGCCGTATGAAGGCAACGTCGATAATAGAGATAAATATGTGCCCATGCAGTTCTTTCCGACGAATCCGATGGATAATAATGCCGGTATATGTAATTTAGTTGTAAGGTCTGGCAGCGATACTAGCAACCAGCGCTACATCTTTACCGAGAATGATGAAATTATTGAAGACAATATGATTGTCGAGTTTCGATATGATGCGACCCGTGAAGAAAAATGGCGATGGATTCCGTTAAAAGTGCGTTATGACAAAACGGCGCAATTAAGGTCGGGTAAGAAGAATTTTGGTAATGCGTTTCACGTGGCGAATAGTAATTGGCAATCTATCCACGACCCTATCACGCCCACGATGATTATGACGGGTAATAATATACCCGATGAAATTGGCGACGACGATGTTTATTATAACAAGACAACGGGTGTAAGCAAAACCAGAGCATTAAGAGACTTTCATAATTTATATGTCAAGAAAATCTTAATTAATAGCGTGTCTAGACCAGGCGATACTTTAATTGATTTGGCGGTAGGAATGGGCGGCGATTTTCCGAAATGGATTAACGCCAAACTTAAATTTGTATTTGGTGTAGATATATCACCAGATAATATTAATAATCGAATGAATGGTGCCTATGCGCGGTACCTAAACTTTCGAAAAAAATATAATGTAATGCCGGCAGCACTATTTGTAAATGGTAACTCTAGTGTAAATATTCGGTCGACGCAAGGCATTTTCACCGAAAAGGATAAACAGATTACCCGCGCGGTTTTTGGGCAAGGTCCAAAAGACGAAAAAAAACTCGGAAAAGGTGTATATAAACAGTACGGTATTGGTTCCGAGGGGTTTAATGTTTCTTCAATTCAATTTGCGATACATTATATGTTTGAAACAATAGAAACGTTTCATAATTTCCTGCGAAATGTATCTGAAGTAACTAAAGTCGGGGGATACTTTATCGGCACGAGTTATGACGGCGCGAAAATATTTGATATGCTAAAAAATGTCGCCGTCAATGAAAGTAAAACTATCTTAGTCGAAGATTTAAGTAAACGGTCGGCGTTAGGTAATCAAACCACCTTGAAAAAGAAAATATGGGAAGTGACGAAACGTTATGACCATACGAGTTTTCCGGATGACGAAACGTCAATTGGTTATGCGATTGACGTGTTTCAAGAATCGATTAATAAAAATATCCGCGAGTATTTGGTGAATTATAATTACTTGACGCGTATGTTGGAAAATTACGGGTTTGTGCCAGTGACTTCAGACGAATTAACTAAAATGAACAGTAGTTTACGCGTCGGTATTGGATCATTTAATGATTTATTTACCCAAATGAATGAAGAGACAAAACAAAACTCGCGAGCAAAAGCATCGTATGGTGATGCATTTTCTATGACACCCGAAGAAAAAACCATCTCCTTCTTAAATCGATATTTTGTGTATAAAAAAATACGTAATGTGGTGGACGTAGATGCGATATCGATGAAATTAAAACATAAAACGGGCGCAGAAGCAGAGGATGAAATACAAAATATTTCCGAACCGAAACGTTTTAGTCAGAATCTTGGTCCGATTTCTACCGCGTATAAAGGTACCGCGGCGGATGCTGCCACAACAGCATTGAAAGAACAAAAACCAGTTAAAAGGATTATTAAAAGAAAGGTTGCGGACCCAAAAGCGGTGCAACAAGGACCTCCCACCGCCGCCGCTGCTACTGCCGCTACCGCCGCCGCTGCTACTGCCGCTACCGCCGCCGCCGCTACTGCTGTGGTTGAACGTGCGCCAGTTGTTAAACGAAAGGGGAAAAATATTGAATTATAATAATAATGACATAAATAAATACAACTATATATAGTAACACGTTCGATTAACGTTATGAATACAAATTCATTTACAAATATTTTTATGTTACCATTTATTACTTCAACCGATAATATTCATATATATATACGCAGTAACTTGAAGAGAGATGAACACGCTGCTGGTGCTGCTGGTGGTGCTGGTGGTGCTGCTGGTGGTGCTGGTGGTGGTGCTGGTGGTGCTGCTGGTGCTGGCGTCGAGACACCGAACGACGTCAAAATAAATAAAACCTTAAATAAATATTTATCGTATGTAAAAGAAAAAATAGAAAGTTATACGGACCAGTGGGATAAATACAAAAAATACACCAATCCATACGAATACATACATTCCCCTATCCCCAATACAAAAAACTCGGTTTCGACGATGAAACCTTTGTCGCGCTCTTTTTTTAAAATGATTGAAATGTACCTCTCGTTAGATTTATTAGAACATATACCGCCGTCACTACCGCAAGTCACTATTAAAAGTTTTCATCTCGCCGAAGGACCGGGCGGGTTTATTGAAGCATTAGCATATATGCGCAATAATACCAACGACACTTATTATGGTATGACTTTGATTGATGATGTAAATCAAAATGTGCCGGGATGGCGAAAAAGTAAATATTTTTTATCAAAAAATCCAAATGTTATTATTGAAAAAGGTATTGAACAAAACGGTAATATAATGCGGGCAGAAAATCTGCGTTTTTGTTATCGAAAATATCACGGCACGATGGATTTAGTTACGGGGGATGGCGGATTTGATTTTTCTTGTCATTATCCGCAGCAAGAACAAATAAGCACCAAGTTAATTATGTGTCAAATTGCGTTTGCGATTTCAATACAAAAACCAAATGGCGCATTTGTGCTTAAAATGTTTGACATTTTTACACAATTTTCGATTGATTTAATGTTTCTTTTATCCAATTTATATGATAATGTAACTATTATTAAACCGAATACGAGTCGGTTTGCCAATTCCGAAAAATATGTCGTATGTAAAGGGTTTCGCGATATTGGCACTGATAAACTCGTCGAAACTTTCTACCATATAATGTTAAATATTGACACCTTAACCGCGGACGACATGTCGCGGTTATTTAATATGGACATACCGTATTTATTCACGCGACAAATTGAAGAAATAAACGCAATTTTAGGTCAACAACAGATTGATAATATTGTGAGTACTATTACTTTAATTGAACATAACAATAATCACGAAAAAATCGAGCAACTGAAAAAGAAAAATATACAAAAATGTATAACGTGGTGCCAGAAGTTTAATATCCCCTATAATAAAATCATTCAACCCAATAACGTCTTTATGTCTGGCATGGGTACTGGTATGATGGGCAATGGAATGGGTTCGGGTTTAGTGTTGACTATTAATAAACCGGACGATATTAGTTGAAAATATCATAATGTATTATAAAACACATAAAGGTAATTATATGTTTTATACTATTTAATAATACGCTATATGGATACGGTCTTAAAATTTTATTCTTTATTACGAAAAGAGAAAAAAAAAGAACGGTTTGATATTATATTAGAACCACTACAAGCAGTCATTCAACTTGCCTTGTTATCGTTTTATCCTAAGGGAACCAAATTAACTATCGCAAACAATTTATTGTCTATTCAAAGTCCCACGTGGACACAAGGTATGTGGCGTTCGTATAACCAAGATGTAAAAGAAGATCTCTTTTTTCTATTTAATACAATTATGCGGTTTAATTTATTTTATGCGTTTATTAAAGACGACCAAGATGAGTACTGCGATTTATTTGATTTATTAGTTCAATTAGGTAAACGCGGTATTGATAAACTTTTACTAACTTATTCAACTACTGAACAACCGGCATTATTACATACACTTCAGATGTACCGCACGCTATTAGACCATCCCGAGTTTTTGCCGGATAATAAAGTACATAAATCCCATAAAGGGTCAACGAATGTTAAAAATAAAGCGGAGAGCGCTCCAAGTAGCAGTAAGCATAACACCGTCGCAGCGGAGAGCAAGCATAACACCGTAGCAGCGGAGAGCAAGCATAACACCGTCGCAGCGGAGAGCAAGCATAACACCGTCGTCGCCACCGTAGCGGAGAGCGCTCCAAGCAACAAGCATAACACCGTCGTCGCCACCGTAGCGGAGAGCAAGCATACCGCCGCCGCCACAGCAGGAGAGAACAAACAAAATATTGACGACATTTTTATTAAAATACGTAATTTATATACCACGCACGAATATATTATTATATATCAAACCTTGATGTTATTAGAAAAAAATCCCGAAAATTACGAAGCATATGTCCAAGGATTAAACTTGATTTTTTCGCCCAAAGCAGAACAAATCCAAAAATGGATTAATGATAATATTGTCTATTAACATTTTACATCTTTTAACTCATACTCTTTTATTTTTTTTTCGAGTTTAATTATTGTATCGATATGATGATAATAGGGCGTCTTTGACCGTTCAATTCCTTTCCCTATTTGGGTGCCGATAAAGAGACCAATAAGATAATGAAATATAACCATATATGTTTTTTGATATATGTTTATATATTATTTAATCTTTAATATTATATTTTCAAATCAATCACGTGTCAATCACGTGTCAATCACGTGTCAATCACGCGTAAACTTGACCCAAACACGTTCCGCAATATCAGTCGCAAGCACGCCAACAATATCTACATCTGCTGCCGGAAAAGGTATTTTTATTTCAATTCTCTCCCCTTGTTGAATATAAACTTGGATTTGTGTTAATAATTTGCGAATCTCATCGTGTTCAGATGCTTTAATTTTTAACTCGGTCAATTTGGCAATAATCGGTCGCGTCTCTAATATCCGCTGTTCTTTTGTTCGGTATTGTGATGGTTTTGTTGTCGACATTTTATAGTACGTATAACCAATATATTATATTTATACTTTATATTTATATTCATTTATATAGATATATATATTATATATATATGATATATATATGATATATATATGATATATATGTATATATCATAAAGTTTAGCACGTGTAAAATGCTCTTAATTTGCGTTTAATGTATAAAAATATAATCAAATCATAAAATATATAATGTATGACAATTATTTAAAATATATAGAATCTTTTGTAGATGATGTTGATATTAGTAGATGGCAATTTAAATCAAATCCAAATTATTGTGTTATATTAGAAGACGTCGATGTTACTACTGGATACCAGTATTTAAATGAAATACAAAAAATGTTTAACTTTATTTATAATGAACACAAAGAATATTTAATAGAATTATGTAAAACAAATGATTTATACGGAAACACGAATAAACACGATTTTACAAATTTTACTATTTGTTCTCCTTCAAACTTAAGATATATATTACATAGTATGTTAATACTAAAATATATACAAGACCTTATGTTAAACAATATTGATATTATAGAAATAGGTGGTGGGTATGGCGGATTATGTTTTTTTATCTATAAAATCGCGCCTTTATTTAATATTACAATAAATACTTATAGTATATTTGATTTAAAACTCCCTTTGAAATTACAAAAAAAATATTTAGATTCTTTAAATGTATTCAATGTAAACTATGTAGAACTTGACAATATTAAAAATTTAAAAAAAAATAGTTTTCTTATTAGTAATTATGCATTTAGTGAAATATCATTAGACTTACAACAAAAATACACGGATATGGTTTTAAATAATTATGTATCACACGGATTCTTAACTTGGACCTTTATAAATATGTACGAATTTATTAGTAATAAAAAAATTACGCTAGAAGATGAATATCCTTTAACTGATAAAAATAACAAATATGTTCGGTTTAGACCTTTAACCTTGAATAATTGTTAAATACTATTTGTTAAATACTATTTGTTAAATACTATTTGTTATTATGTAATAAAATTGATTTTGATTTAGATACATAACTAATATATAAAAACAATACAGATTCAACAACATGTCGACCTTTCAACCGATTGCGCCAATGATGTCTACGACGACGACGACAACGCCAAGACAAAAAATTACAGTACCTCGGGTTGAATATAATTTGATGGAAGTATTAGACCCGCAACAGGTATTCAATCATATTGAAAAAATATTTACAAATATAACATCGCCAGTGGCAATTGAAGCGAAGAATAAGTTTACGGCAATACTGAATGCACGTGCGCATACGCATTCAAAAAAGACGGTGTTTTCTTGTATTCGCGGACCAGCAAATACCGATGTTACAAGACGGGTCATTGGCAAAGATGGTTATTTCTTCAAAATGACCACGACCTTGTGCGGCATCGACTTCTTATGGTTTGATAAAGAAACCAATTACATTTTATGCTGGGGTCCGAACAAGTTCAGTGTCGTAAAGGCACTTAATTCAATCCGTTGGCGGATATGTAAACAAGAAATCGCAGTATCAGAGCAAACGCAAAAAAGACAACAGCAACCTGCCGCCGCAACGCTCCTTGACCCGGATTGCGATTATTCCGATATGCCGGCGCTTATTAGCATTGATGAAGAAGAAGAAGAAGAAGAACAAAGACAAATCTCAATGGGTCGAACGCCAGATTATGAACGAACCAGCATAGAATAGAATATTAAAGATGTATTTGTTTGTGTGGGTATGTGTGTATGTGTATAAAATAAATATTTTTTATTTATTTTATATTTTTATTTTATTATTCTTGCATCGACATATTATACTCAGTCGAACAGTAGGTCTTTGCGCCATTTTTGCGCGGTAGTGTAGTACATTGATATGGTTTATATTTTACCGGATAAGACGGACTCGGTTCATTCTGATACCGACCCGAATTTACATTAGTCGCGCCCGCCGCAGATAAATATGCGGCGCCGTTATTATTCGATATATTATATTTTAATCGCGCCATCCGCGAACTGCTTGATACTCCACCTTGTTGCGCATAAGCACTATTGTTATGTTTATATATTGTCGTCGCACACGGCGTTTTATTCGTTAAAGATGCCGGACAATTATTCGTATTACGCAATTGTGGTCCAATCATCGCATTCGTATAGTCCAAGAGACGACCATTTTCGGAAAAATAGTTTATGCCGTCTGCCGGAATTGTGCTTATATGCTGGTCATATGTTAAACAACGCGACCGTAAATAAGTTTCGCTATCAGTAAATACTTTTTCTTTTAATTGCGTCGTAGGTTTTAATGGTCGACAACCATCGCATAACGAACTGGTATAGATTAAGGGCGTTTCTTTAATATTTACGGCGCCTTTACACGAACAGACACAACAATTGATTTGATTACTCGCGACGGGTATAATGCCGCCCGGTCTATCGGTGGGTATACCCAAATTCGTTCGCCGGTTAATACTGCTGCCATTTCCATTATTATACAATTGTTTACGCCAATGCTTTAACGGACGGGCAGCAAATATTGAACCATTTTCTATATTTGGATTGATTTGATTAAAAGAATAAACCGACACCAAATGATTCATTCAATTTAATCTATACCTATATTTTATTTATTATTCTCAACTCGTGCCATAAATAATTGGAGGTTTACGCGATTGATAAGTCGATTGGTATTTTGATTTTATAAAATAGGGCGTATTGGAATGACCTAAATACTGTGAATCCGTTGTACCAAACGCAACTTTATATGAATTCGCATTAGTGTTAATTGTTTCTAATTTTAATCTAGTAATACGCGAACTGCTATCTACGCTACCGCGTACATTTGGTTTATAAATTGGTTGAGGTACACTAACACATTGGGTCGGAGGACAATTTGGATTTACAGTTAAATTTTGATTATACAGCATCGAACGACTTTTCATATAATTCATATTATCACTGTAATAATGTTTTTTTAATAACGTTGTTGCGCGTTTTATTACAGTTGTTTCAGGATTACATCCCAAACATATTGTTCTATTATTTGAAATGTCAAATACTTTTTCGTTTGTATTATTTGTATTATAAACACTATTGATATCATTTATATCTTCTTTAATACCAACCGAATCGCGTGTAGCATTATTAGGTACACAAGATGTATTTGCTGTTATATTTCCTAAATAAATTGAACCTGCCGGTAAATCCATTGGCATTCCTATGCCTGCGCGACGTACATTACTTCCACTATTTAAAGCAGGCATTAATTGTTTACGCCAATGATTAATTGGTCTAGGTTTAAATACTGGACCAGACGCATTTAAGACTGGACGCGAAAACGCAGGAACGATGCTATTTGTAGATGTGCCTTTCCACGATAAGTATGGTTGTAAATTGGTTGAGGTCATTTACTCTTATATATAAGATATATTAGAAAAATAAACACTTTATATATTATATATTGATGATTTTATTAAAATCGTTATTGGGTTTACTTTTGCTATTATTTTTCTATTACCTATGGGACAGAATGAATCGCAAACAAGTACTCAATCTCTCCCCGTCAGGATATAATAGTATAGATCAATATCGTACATCCAATAATAGGTTTTAAGATTGTAAGATTGTAATGTATGTTATATAAATATATATGTTATATAAATATATAATTATATAATATATATATGTCGGTTCAACCAGAGAAAGCAGGTATGCTTGGTGTTGACTATGATTATGTGGCAAATATAAAATCACCACCCGAATTAGGAATGGGAACGAGTGGTAGTTTGGGCACTTTATCAAATAATATCACAGGATTAGTTGGATATGTAAAAATACTAATCTCAGGCGATTCAAAAGCAAGTAAAACAGGAAAACCTTTAGGCAATAAGTTTTTTATAAAAACACAATTAAAATGTACCGATATCGTGACAAAACAAGACGTAGACCGTTCGGTCTATTATAATAATGTACCCGACGGCACAATCCCATTTATATCAAATGTTGCTATGGGCGGACAAGGCATTCCTGGGTTGTATGGATTAGTGCCCGGTATTTTGAGCAATTTAAATCAAATACATCCCATATCAATGATTACAAATTTAGCAAGTGTCGGTCAACCGGATTGTCAATCTATTACGATGCCATTTATTAATTCCGACAATAGTTCCGGTATCACAACCGGATATGTTGCAAATGATGAGATTAACGATATGAATCCTTGCTGGTTTCCATCAGGGACAAATCCAGTTTCAAAAAATAAATGTCTTGAAGGATTTACTTGTTTAAATGAACCACAAGGAAAAAATAGTTTTGAAAAAACCGAAACCCTAGTTGATTATAGCGCCCTTCCAGATGATTATTTAATAAAATTATATTTCTTGTCGATTGGTATATTAGGATTATATCTCTTCTTTCATATGTTAATCAAACCTAAAAAATGATTTGTAAAATCATTGTAGAGAGATTTTTATAATTTATAAAAATTATAAAAATTATAAAAATTATAAAATTATAAATAAAAAGGATAATATGACTTAATGATTTCCTCGGTGTTGTCTTCGTCGGCGTTTCGTTCGAGACGCATTAATGCCGCCCGTTTGTTGTTCATTGTTGTTATTGTTGCTACCGAACGAAAATTTGTTTTTTAAACTTTCCCACCAACCACTAGCATTCTCTGCCAGTTTCGCATTTCCCTCTTTAATATTATTATTTGCTTCTACTAATTTTGCTTTTGCTTGATCAACTAACGCTGTTCCTGTCTTTGCTGCGCCGCTATTAGAAAAAAAATCTTTAATAGAATCAAACATACCAGCTCCATATTGTATTTTTTGTCGTCGTCGTCGATGACGACGCGTATTTGTCTTTGGCATTTATATTATTTAAGCATAAAATAATATAATGTAAATGGTGATATAAAAAAAATACAATAAACTTAATGCGCACCTTTCTTTTTCGGCGCAATACATCCCCCGCCACGGCACCGTGTTAAAGCGGATTTTATACTAGTCTGGTCCGGACCGCTAAAAGAAAAGGTCTTGGTATTAATTTGGTTTAAACTTTCTTTACCCGTCGATTGAATACCTTTTAAATTCGTATGTTCTGAAGAAGTGCGCGAACCCGAGACACCATACCATTTTTTCTTAGGCGCTTGCCCTACATCCAGTACATTTTGGTTAACCTTTTCTCTATATGCTGCGCGTGACATTGAAAAAAAACTACCTTGGGTCATTGTATTCGGTTTAAACGGCATTCCATTTGGGACCGAAGACCGATTGTTTGGGATGTGTTGTTTTCCAGGAATACTAGAGGGACCACCCGTTTGTGAAGGAATAAGCGGTGTCGTCATTTAATATATACCAATACTTTTTTACTTTATTAGAATCCGTTTGTTTATTTAGATAATTACTTTCTAACACGCCTTAATGCTTGCGATACAGTTGAACCATTCTCGCCACCAAAACTTGAATCGTTATAGGTACGATTTATGGCCGATAACTTTTTATAACGGGTATAATCAGCACCGTCATAGACGAATTTTTGATTACCAGAATAAAAAGCAGCACCGGTATTTGTACCGCCGTGTTTGGCGTGGACCCGCGAGACCATACTATTGCCGCTGACTTGATTAATTGCTACGCCTAAAAGTGGCGATGGTGCTGAGTTTACAGTACCCGCCGTATCCCCCGCATTTAAAAACTTTCTAAAAGGGGTGATTATATTTGGATTGCCGGGAAAACGAGTGTTTCCAAACATTCGTCTTAATTCGGTACGATACATTGAACGATTGCCGCCGCCTTCCATACCAGAACCACTGCCACGAGAACCATTTGCACCGCCGCCTAATAATTTTGGTTGAACGCCTTGAAGACCTCCGCCTAAACTAATGCTCATTATTATTATATACATTAGAAATATTAAATATTCAAACCAAAATATAAAAAAAAACACACACATAAAAAAATTATTGATTGATAATATATTAGGTATTTTGAGATGATATTATATATGTGTATTTGTAACTTGCGGTGGGCGGCGGGCGGCGGGTGATTATTGCTTCTTCACGTCATAATACGCGGGGCAATATTCATTGTGACCAGTTCTTGAAATAATAATTTACACGAATAGGGTAATTCGACATAAGAGAAGTCGGAACGGTTATCACACGTTTTACAGTAGTGGATATGTTTCTGGTCATTGTATGCCGCAATTAATCCACAACGTTTACATACATTAACACGGAAAGCATCCGACGCATCATATATCCGCCCTTTCGTAAAGCGTGAAGCGCCGTGCGAACACATACAATCGCGCTCCATTTCACCAAAGCGTAATCCGCCATCTTTAGACCGCCCTTCTGCTGGTTGCCGCGTCAGATTTACCATCGGACCAATACTACGACTATGTTGTTTATCCGAAACCATATGCTTTAACCGCTGATAAAACACGGGACCGACAAAGACGGAGGTCTCTATTTGCTCGCCGGTTAAACCATTATATAACAATTCATTGCCATTCGATTCATAACCGACTTTTTGTAATTCTTTACAAATATCCTTAATATCGAACTTGCCGAAACTCGTGCCGTCACCAAACAGTCCAAGTTCCAATAACGCTTTACCGAGGACCGTTTCTTTTAATTGGGCAATCGTCATACGTGACGGAATGGCGTGCGGATTAATAATAATATCAGGTTTCACGCCACTGGATATAAACGGCATATCCGCTTCCGGAATAATATTACCAATCGTGCCTTTTTGTCCGTGACGACTACTAAACTTGTCACCAATAATCGGTTTACGGACCGTGCGCAAGCGAACTTTACATAGATTATATCCATCGCCATTACGTTCAATATAATTTTTATCAATATAGGTCTCTTCCGTCGTGCGGTAGATTCGACTACAATCTTCATATTTAATCACCTTGGTATGGTCGTTACGCGCTTCTTTGATCGGCACGACTTTCGCAATAATTATATCGCGATTTTCTACCAAGTTATTCTCCGGTATAACACCTTGTTCATTCACCTTACCGTAATTTCCGAACTTCATACCTTTAGTTTTCGTCGGGTCAGGTTTACAGCGTATTTCTTCATTGCCGTATATTTTCTTATCCTCATCTTTCTCTGTATGATAGATGGTCGCCTGAAATAGTCCTCGGTCAATCGACCCTTTATTAAACAGAATACTATCTTCTTGATTATAACCAGTATGAGTCATAATTGCCACAATCACTTGACACCCCGATGGAATGCGGTTGAGTTCAATCATATTCATTACACGAGTTTCGACCAAGGGTCGCATTGGATAAGTTAAGACATATGCCGTCTTGTCCATCCGTTTATCAAAATTTGTTACATACATACCCATCGCTTGTTTACCCATCGCACATTGATATGTATTACGCGGCGATTGATTGTGCTCGGGAAACGGAATACACGACGCAAGAATACCGAAAATAGTACTCGGATGTATCTCGCAATGCGTGTATTTGTGGATAAAGAGGTCGGTCTTGGTCATATGCTCGGGTTCAACCGCAATCATACTCGTGTTTTGTTCTGCGGGGTCGATGTATTCTAAAACACTTTCTGGAATCTTACAATCCGTAAACAGATCTTCCCATTGTAATTCTTCGGTTTGGATTTTGGCGACAATATCTTTTGTCAACATTAATTTATTGTTTTTCACTCGCAACAATGGTCGGACTAATCGTCCAGAATCGTTACATACACGTATTTCTTTCCGCCGGACATCGAATATGACCGAGGTGTAAATATTTATAATACCTTTGTATTTTTTCGTTTTAATTTCATTGTATAATGTCACTGGATCATTTGACACGCCAACCCAAGACCCATTGATAAATACTTTCACTTTATCGTATAAATCTTCTGGGGTTAATTTAGATATTTCGGTGACGTGAGGAATAATATAATCATATAACGCATTACTATTACACGGCATCGTAATACGTGACATATAACTCAGATTTTTTACGACACCTACACTACCGCCTTCTGGTGTTTCGGCGGGACATAAGAATCCCCACGAAGTGTTGTGTAATTTACGGGGCGGAATTAATTTACCATTCTTGTCAATTGGGGTATTAATACGGCGTAAATGACTTAAACTCGAAATGTACGTCAGTCGGTTTAGGACTTGTGCTACGCCGACCTTATTACTCATTTGTTTCACGCCAAAATCACCTGTCGCCAGTGCCCGTTTTAACCCGTTTTCAATCGTCGTCGGTTTAATAATTTTATAAATATTAGTCATATTAATAATTGACTCGTAACTTTCGGTTGAACGCCAAGAACCGTTGTTAATTTCGCGTACCGTCTGTTTTTGCATATCCTTTACCATTTTATTAAAGTAATTGCGAAACAGATTGTTTAACAAGACACCCGTCAAGTCAATTCGTTTATTCATAAAAGAATCACGGTCACTCACTTTTTCCCACCCGAGACTACATTTAATTAAACAGTTTGCCATATACCCCAAGAAATGTATTTTTTGTTCGGTCGTATGACAGTGCGGGAAAACATCATTGCTTAATACTTCCAACGCAAACTTTCTTTTCATAGTCGCGCCAGTTTCTTTGTCGATATTTGCGGGGGTCGTAAACATTACATTTACAATCACTTGTTTAATCGCGCATTCTTGTGTTAATATTTTATTGGACTCGACAATAGAACCCTGTAAACAACTCATGATCGCGAGATTACGGTCGTGGGTCGTGTTTAGGACAATTATTTTACATATCGCTTCGTCGCTAATAACACCTAATGCCCGAAACACGACAAACAACGGCAACGGGTTCTTTAAACGGGGTATTTGTAACCACAAACCATTACCAAACCCGTTGTTTTTTGTCGCGATGGTTAGTGACAGTTGTTTTGGCGAAATACATTTATGGTCAGGTACCGATTTAATTTCTGCTAACCAACTCCATTTACTATTATTTTTCGATATATTAAAACACTGAACTAAATTCTCGGCCGCGCGTTCTTGCCCAATCACCGTCTTTTCCGACCCATTTACAATAAAATACCCGCCCGAGTCCATACTACATTCGCCGGTAATATTATGGGGTATATGTTTATACTGCTCCAATATACATATACACGATTTTAGCATAATTGGCATTTTCCCGATGTGAATATTCGGTAATATTTTATTGAACGTATGCGTGGATTCTAACATTTTACCGCTTCGCACAACAAATTGTATGTTTAGGTCAACGGTCATATCGCCCGCATATGTAAAGTTACGGTCACGCGCTTCTTGCGGAAACATACTTTTAGTCGCGCCGTTTAATTCGTGTATTTGTGCGCGATAAATATTAAAATTCTCGAAAGTGACGAACATTTCAATGCGGTAGGCATTCGTCACTTTATCAAAATCTTGTTCAGAACAAATACGAACAGGATTAAACATAGATATGGTTTTTGGTACTTGATAGGTAATAAAATCATTATAAGATTCGACTTGATGTTCAACTAATCGACGCAAGTGTTTATTTCGAAAACACGCGTTAATAATCGTATGCGGTTCTTCAATATATTTAGTTACATCAATTTCATTTGTCGTCTCTTTTTGTACATCGGCGGCGACGGCAGCGGCAGCGACGACGGCAGCAGCGGCATCATTTTGAGTTGAACGAAATACAAGTGTTTCTGCCATTGTGTTAGAGTGTGTATGATTATTCATACAGTTAATTTATATTTCAATTTTTATTTTTAAATCATTATCACTATTATATTGTTATTATATATACATATGCTAATCCCACTCTCACCGTTGAGTTTAAATAGTGGTGGTGGTGGAAAGACCCGAAAGAAAATAAAACGCAATAACCGCAAGACCAAGACTAAGTCCAAGTTCAAGTCCAAGACCAAGACTAAGTCCAAGTCCAAGTCCAAGTCCAAGTCCAAGTCCAAGTCTAAATCTAGTAAGAAGTCCAAATCTAGTAAGAAGTCCAAATCTAGTAAGAAGTCCAAGTCCAAGTCCAAGTCGAGAACGCGAACAAAGTCAAAAACGGTAGGTAAGAAAAGAAAATCCAAATCTAGTAAGAAGTCCAAGTCAAAAAAATACGGCAAGAAAAGGCAAACTAAAACATTAAAAAAGAAGAAGAAGAAGAATATCAAGAAACGTATATTTTCGTCAATATACAATAAAAAAAACGATGAATTATCAAAATTAAATCAAATGTTACAGTATCGCCGTAATCTAGAATTGAGTTTATTAGCAAAAACGAAGAAAAACAAATATTCTAGTGTAAAAAATCGTGTAACTAGTCCGGTTAAACAACCACGGGTCCTTACTAGTCCGGTTAAACAACCACGGGTCCTTCCCAAGGCAATAATAATACCATCCGCAATTTCAACACCTCTCATACAATCTTCATATGATACTATAAAAAAAAGTTCTAAAAAGAACAGTCCCCCCAAGGACAATATAGTGCTGAAGGTAAAATCTATTTCACCACCACCGCCACCATATAAATCAAATAGTAGTGTAACAACACCCACGTTGCCGCCGCCATCGTACAACAGTATTAATAAAATAGAGAATATTATATCACCACCCCCGCCATACGAATATAATAACATATACGAGGATAATACCATCGTCGAAATGGAACCGGACGACGACAATACCAGCAGCATCATACCTGCTGCGGATGCGGATACTATACCTGACACGAATACAAACTTGTTAAGTATGAATAATATAGAAGATATGGATTCGCGTTCTTCTTCTTCTAACGCCGAGAAGTAATAAATCGTTTATAAAATAACGTTGGTCTTTGTTTTTTTGGTTGAGATTTTTTATAAGATGCCCGAAAAGATTGTTTTGGTCGTTTGGAATACGAACAATCGAGATTAATAAAATATTCAATATCAAACGTTTCCTCGTCGCCCATTTTTCCGCGCGCATTAACGACTTTAGATAAGGCTTCACTGACATTATACCCGCCCGCGCGCAGATGTAGTAATTCGCGAAAAGTGTTATCCAAAATAAAAGCATCTGCATTAATTTCGCGGCGGCAATAGGCACATCGGATTTGTGGTTTTAAATTTTTCGTCAATATTTCTGCCATATCGTGATTTGCGTAAAAGTCGTCTTCTTGCTGATCCATAATTTTCTCTAAACATTCACTATGAAATAGTTTATTACACGGTTCAGTGCATACGTACATGTTGTTATTAATTCGCCCATAACAAATAGAACATTCGTTATGAGTACGACTACAACACGAGGTGTCTGCTGCCGCTGCTCCTGCCGTCGCCAACGGCATTTGCGACGTATGTCTAAACTTCATGCGGATCATTTTAGTATCTTCCACCTCTTCCTCCTCCTCTTTCAACAAGACTCGGTTCGTAATACCAAAACACATTTTGAATATTATATCTCGTTCGTCGTCTGTCGTTGTGTGTTTGTCGTCTGTCGTATGTCGTCTGTCGTTGTGTGTCGTCTGTTTGTCGTCTGTTTGTCTTTTGTTATCTTATTTTTCTAATTAAAAAGTAATTCAATTTTTTTCCATTTTATAATTAAAAAAAAATAACATACGTTCAAATATTGTTATAATTCTTTTATACTATTATAAAGAATGAGTAATAATTCAGGCGGTTTAAAAACAATTAAGTTTAATCCATTAATTTTTTCCAATAGTAACCAATCCAGTGGAAATAATAAAACTCGAAAAGTAAAACCTCCATCATTAGGAAAAATGAATAATGTCAAACAAAAATTAATGTCTAAAATACAACAATATCAAAACTCTACACAAAATAATAAACCTAGTATAATACCCAAGCATAACAATATACAAACCGATGAAAATGACGCATTTAAAGATTCGCTTCATTTTTTCAATGAATTGTCTACGAGCAAAAACGAACATAAAAAAAATAAACGTAATAACCCGTATAATAATAATAATAATAATAATAATAATAATAATAATAATAATAATAATAATAATAATAATAATAATAATAATAATAATAATAATGTTACATTGAAAAATAAGGCACCACTTGACCCAAATCGGTATTTAAATATTGCGACAGAATTGCCGCCGGAACTTGAACTCGGTCCCATTTGTTCGCCGCTAACGCAAGCGCAAGTGCTACCGCAACCGCTAACGCAAGTGCTACCGCTAACGCAAGCAACCGTTAGTAATTCAATGCCGACACAACCCGCGACCAAAATTTGGAATCCAGGGCAAACGCCGACCTATAGCAATTTAAAACAAGGGTCCTTACCAACCTATCGTAATTGGAAAGGAACAACACAAAAGAATAAACATTTACCTTCTTCCAGCGAACAAAAACCCAAAATAAATATTATGACGGATTTAAGTAGCACAGGCACAAGCGCCAGCAGCACAGGCACCGCAGCAAACACGATGACAAATGATGTATTGTTCGACAATATTATCACCTCATCTTCTAGCGGAAGAGAACCGACGAAAACGCTTGACGAAAATAATAATTTATCGTCGTTGTCATCTATGCCAAATCAACCGAGTTCCGACCCAATAGTGACAGCAGCACCTGCCGTAGTACAACTGCCACGTAAAACAAGAATAACCCGAACATTAAAATATAAACTCGGAAAACATAAAAACGGTAAGGTATCCATCTTAATTAAAAATGCGCAAACGCGCCGCAAAGTACAAACCGAATACGCACTTTTAAAAAATAAAGGCATACTCGATATTAAAAATTATTTAAGAAGTAAAAACTTATTGAAAGCAGGCGCCGACGCACCCGCGGATGTATTGCGGCAATTATATGAACAAAGTATTCTAACGGGTCAAGTTGAAAATAAATCGAAAGATACTTTAATTCATAACTTTTTCAATGATAAAGCAACCGCATAAGAAATACAGCATTTTAAGTAAAATGCTAATAAATACAAATATATATATTAGTATAAAACAATGATGAAATATTTAAGATTCTTCACAAAGCAAGCAGAACCGCAAGCAGCATCGCCAACACAACAATCAACCGGAGAAGATAATATTAAAATAATTCTATCCTTACGTGAACAAATCGAATTACTTGAAAAACGTAAAGAAATCATTAAAAGCAAACAAGAGAATATTACCGAAAATGCTAAAATAAAAGCAAAAAATGGCGATAAAAAAGGTGCTATTGTATTATTGAATCAAAGGAAAAAAAATGAAACGGAACTCGATAGCATTACGAGCAGTCAAGTATTGCTTGAAAATCAATTATTTACATTAGAAAGCGCGGCAATGAATAAAGAAACCTTTGATGTACTTCGCGTTGGCAATAATGCTATTAAACATATAAATAAGGGCATTACGGCAGATGTAATTGATGAAATAATGGATGACATTCAAGAAACACAGGATACATCGCAACAAATACAAAATATGCTGAATGCGCCGTTACAAACCATTTACGAAGACGCAGAATTGTTAGCAGAATTAGCAGATTTGAATGATGCGAGTAGTAACCATTCCACGTCGACATCCACATCCACGACATTAATCGATTTACCTTCTGTACCTAATACGAATCCTCGTGTTGCGGTTAAGGTTGATGAAGAGAATGATGAAATTATGACGGAATTACGTGAATTAGAAAAAGGAATGTTAGTTAATTAGTTTTATGAATACTTTTCATTTATTTCCTTAAACTTACTATACAGTGCCTTATAATTAATATTACACCGTAATTGATAGACGGCAGTCACCACTAGATTATCTGCTGCTGCCGTGCCTGCTGCTGCGCCTGCTGCTACTGCTAGTGCTGCTGCCGCCGTATTCAGATTTATTTCCTCCTCGATTTTTTGCTGTATAGACGTCGCATTTATTTTAAAATGTGTTTGCATAATTTCCGTAAATGCTGTAAACTCTTCTTGAATTGATGTATTTTCTAACATATTCAATATACCCACCTCGATATTTTTATATTTTAATATTTTATTATAATTATTATAATCGCGATGTTGAATTGTCACCCCCGGTTCATTCAATAACGGTTTGTCGTTTAATACCGTACATAATACAAGCAAAATAGAAGTAATTGTTTGACAAGCACTCCACGGTTCACCTTGCCACGTGTTTAAAATAGATAAACAGACTTTGCCACAGCGATACAGGTTTGGATTAAACCGCGTGTGACCATCATTCGTACAATAAATGACTTTTGGTGGAGCATGGGGATAATTTACTGGAAATTCAAATTTGAAAAAATAAAATCCGTCTTCATACGGCGTGTTCTTCGGACCAATAATTAACGCTTTTCCTTTTAACATATCCGTTTCATCGTGTTTATAATAAATCCCGTGCGCGGTCAGCGGATTTTTGAGTATATCTTTTATGTCACTGATGAGTCGTTTCATTGTTTCTTTACTAACATTACAAATTGCCATCTTTTGATTTAATTAGATTATATTTAGTTGTATTTATGTCAGTATTCATAATATATATTAATTCGACTTGCTACCTCATATAAACTTGCTACCTCCTTGTAATTTTTTTTGAGGTTTTTTGAGTTTTTTATATTTTTTTATATATTTTTTAAATAATATAAAAAAAAATTGAGATAAAATCTTCTTTATAAAATATACCAACAACAGACAGTCAAGATGACCACCTCCTCCGTAAAACCAAGTAGTTTCGATAATTATTTGCGGACGCATAATGCGGTCAAGGGCAGCAACAGTTTTACGCATACGCGCATCGGGGACAAAACACTTTCCATATATGGCGGCAGTTATAAAATCGAAGACACCGAATGGAAAACGTTTATGGACTTGTATTATAAGCACGTATTCGTAGATGGGAAAATCGAATACCTCACCGAAAAACAACGTATCGAGAATGGACCGATTATGATTGATATTGACCTACGTTATAAACCGGAAATTAAATCCAAACAGCATACCGAAGAACATATTATTGACGCTATTATGCTTTATCTCGATAAAATATCGGACCTAGTCGAGGTCGCGGATAATACCAAAATTGATGTGTTTGTGATGGAAAAGCGTGACGTGAATACGCTCGACACGAAAACTAAAGACGGTATTCATATCATCCTCGGCATACAAATGCATAAAGGGTTACAAGTGCTCTTGCGGTCTAAAGTCATTAATGAACTTAAAGACATATGGGAAGATTTGCCGATTACCAATACGTGGGATGAAGTGCTCGATGAAGGTATCACGAAAGGGTTTGTCAATTGGCAATTATACGGGTCACGTAAACCCGATAATCAAGCGTATATGATAAAATACCATTATATATTATCCTATAGTACCAACGACGGTTGGTCTTCGCCGGTTGTAAAAGATATGACAAAGTTTTCGACCGAGAAAAATATGTATAAACTCTCGGCACAGTATTCCGATTATCCGTGTTTTCCCGTGAAAGAACATATTAAACCTGATTTCGAGCAAGCGAAATTAACATTATCGCAGCATCAAACCGGCGGTGGCGGCGGCGCTCATCCCTTGAAAAAAATAATACCAAAGAATAAATTTAAAAACGGTGGCGGCAGCAGCAGCAGCGGCAGCGGCAGCGGTAGTGTCGGGTATGGCAAAAATAAAACCGAGTTTTGCGATATTGATAACGAAGCGACCCTCGATACGTTATTAGACGGTATGTTCGAAGATATCGGATCCGGTAATTATCGTTTGAAAGAAACACACCAGTATACGATGAGTTTACCGGCAAGTTATTATGGTCCCGGCAGTTATAGCAAATGGATCCGCGTCGGGATGGCATTACATAATACCAGTCCGGATTTGTTCTTGACGTGGTTAAAGTTTAGTTGCCAAGATAATTGCCGCGATACATTAAAAGGTGTCAATGGTAAGTTTGATTGGCGTAACGTACCGGAATTATATGAAACGTGGGTGAAACTCACGTCCGATAACCACGATGTACTGACTTACCGCTCGATCATGTACTGGTCAAAAAACGACGCCCGCGAGAAATACGATTCTATCCGTAAAGAAACGGTCGATTACTTTATATCGCAAACCATACAAAATGCCGCAACTGATTTTGATTTGGCGTCAGTGTTATACAATATGTACAAGGACAAGTTCGTCTGCGTCAGCATTAAACACAAAATATGGTATGAATACATTAACCACCGCTGGCACGAAATCGATTCGGGTAATACCTTACGATTAGCCATCTCCAAAGAGATGCATCAAGTGTATAACGAAAAATCATTAGAAATCGTAACGAAAATACAAATGCTTGGTCCGGACCATCCCTCGTGTGATGCGTTGCGTAAATCGTCGAGTAAAATCGCCGAGATATGTATCATGCTGAAAAAGACACAACCCAAACATAATATTATGCGTGAAGCGTGTGAACTCTTTTACGATAAAGATTTCTTCGCGAAATTAGATAAAAATCCTTACCTACTATGTTTCAATAACGGCGTGGTCGATTTTAAACAGCAATGCCACCGTAAAGGACAACCCGACGACTTTATTTCCAAGTGTACGAATATCGATTATATGCCGCATAACCCGTCCAAGTTCGGCGCTATACTTGGCGAAATATACGATTTTATGCGACAACTCTTCCCTATCAAGGAACTAGAAGAATATATGTGGAATCATCTAGCGTCGTGTTTAATTGGCGTAAACACGAACCAAACGTTTCACGTGTATAAAGGTTCTGGACGTAACGGAAAATCGGTGTTGACGTCTTTGATGAGTAAAGGGATGGGCACTTATAAAGGCACCGTGCCAATTACTTTAATTACGAATAAACGCAATTCGATTGGCAGTACGTCGTCTGAAGTCGCGCAATTAGACGGTATACGCTATGCCGTCATGCAAGAACCGACGAAAGGCGATAAAATCAATGAAGGGTCGTTGAAAGAATTGACGGGCGGGACTGACCCGATTCAAGGACGAGCACTCTTTAAAGATACAATTACCTTTATCCCGCAGTTTAAATTAGTCGTGTGTACCAATACGGATTTTGAAGATACGAGTAACGATGATGGCACTTGGCGGCGTATGCGGTATATTGATTTTATGTCTAAATTTCTTGAACAACCCTACGGCGACGAAATCAAGTTCCCGAGGAGTGAATGCCCTTACCAGTTCCCTTTAAATAAAAAATTAGAAGAACGGTTTGATGAATGGGCGCCGGTCTTTATGTCCTTGCTCGTAAATATCTGTTACGCGAATCAAGGTCTTGTCACGGACTGCCAAATCGTCATGTCGAACAGTGATAAACATCGCGAAAGTCAAGATTATCTGGCGGGATTTGCGAAAGATAATATTAAAAAGAGTACGGGTTCAGTGATTAAAAAGACGGAACTGATGGAGCATTTTAAAACGTGGTACATTCAGAATCACGGCAAGACGTTGCCTAAAGGCAAAGAAATTACAGAGTTTATGAACCACCGCTATGGTGTCTATAAAAACGGATGGCATAATATTGCCATTAATTATGACGACGAAAACGATGACCCGTTGAATGATTGCTGAGAGATTATTGTTATTATTATATGTAGTGTTATGCTTCTTTAAACACTGTTACTTTTTTTTTATTCATTTTATATTTCTTCCAAAAACGTTTTCATAGTAGTCAATACTCTCACTAAATCATTTTTCTTTTCTTTATCTTTTGTTGACTTCAAATATAAATAAGGTATACTACGTACTCTATTGGTTAATTCGTCAGATAATGCTTGATAAACGTTATTTACATATTTTTCAGAATTAAATGAGGTATTATTTAAATATGTCAACAATGCTCTTATTATATCTAAATAATAAGATATTTTAGATTGTTCATTTGGTTCTGTAATAGCATTATTAAATGTTTTCAGTAGACCATCCATAAAATTGTTCTTACCATGTAAATAATAGTTTCCTTTACCAATTTTTATTTGAATATTTATCTTAACGTCAAGCACAAGAATCACATATGCAATAAATTTCAACAATATAGCGTAAATGTTTTCTAAATTATAATCAACAAGAGGTACGGTGTTGGATGCCTTAGGTAAGGGTACACTAGGTAATGATTGTGCGAATTTATTCGCATCTTCTACCTGTTTATTTTTGGTTAAAAATATAGTAATACTATCAATAGTATCATCATTAAGTTCTTTTAATTCTGTATTAGTTATACGTTCATTATTTAATTCAATAAATTTTTTATAATCATAAAACTCTTTTTTAAAATTTGTTAATTTTGTTGAAGGTATAAAAAACGCTTGTTCATTTTTTTGTTCATTTTTTTGTTTAATTTCAATTAGATTAGTATTAACATTTAACATCAAATCAAATAAATAATTATCAAAATTTTTTTGTTGTTGCGCCTTTATTTTTTCAATATGGTCAATGAAACCTTTTTTATATTCTTCATTATATATACTATCATCTAATTTTTCTATTAATGATTTTATTTTGTTATATTGTTCAGGGATAGATAAGTCACTCTTCTCAATTATTTCATTAATAATATCATGTGTTATTTTCGTACTCGGTGTTTGATTGTTTGATAACACTCTTGCTGCCGCTGGTGACACTCTTGCTGCCGCTGGTGACACTAATGCTGCCACAGGTGACACAGATGACACTACTTCTGACGCAGATTGGGTCGCTGCTGCTAAGTTTGAACGGGGTGACGGCACTCCTGTAACAACTGGTGTAACTTTTGATGTATTACCCTTAGTAAACCAATTAAAAAACATACTATTTGATTTATTGGGTGATGTAGTCACGACAGATGTTGTTTCCAAAGGAGCAACTTGTTGTTTTTTTTTTCCAAAAGGCCAAAACCGCCGCCGCGTACCACTTCCTACTCCACCACTTTTTCGCATACGACGCGTCCTTCTTGCGGTTGCTGGTGCTGCGGTTGCCGCGGATTTACGCACACGCACATGTTTGGTGACGCGTTTATGCCGCGGTTTCGACCGCTTTTTAAGTGTACGTCCTGATTTCATTAGTTATATATATATATAAATATAAATATATATAAATATATTGTTGGTTATTATTGTCTTAATATCCTTTTCTATTATAAATCAATATACACATCTTTATGCGGAATATCCGCCAACCAATATCCAATATAATCTTTCAGAATAAAAATCCATTTCACCACGAGGTCTAACATTAACGGAATACATAACGCAATGAGAAGAATTATCCAAACACTTTTTTGCAGATACTGTTGTTCGGGTATAAAACGTCCAAATACTAAATACAGCACAATTATACTATAATAGAAAAATAACAAGACCCGACGAAATAAATGCATCGTCTCCATATCTTTATATTCATACATCACTTTCCGTTCACTCGTTTGTACCGTGCCTTCATATTTATTAAGTTTCATTTTCAGTGCCTCATTTTGTTTTTGGCGGTCCACAAATAACTTTTTGTTATTCTTGAATAAATCATATTCCGTCTGATACTGTTTTAATAATTGCGAAACATCGCGCATATACTGTTGCTGTTTTTCAATCGAATTATTTCTAAATTCGCCCCGTGACTTTGTCGCAAACCGGTCGAAAATATAACTGTTATAATCCGTTTCGTTGTTATTATTTTTATACAAATACAAATTTTTCTCAGCACGACTTATATACGCATTGGCATTCTTCTTATTTTCTTCTGCGGTATTTTTTAATTGTTCAAGACGGGTAGTTTCTTTTAGTTTATAGCAGTCGGTCTCGGGACCACACGTTACGGTAGTACTCACCGTATTTATAAGTTTATTAATATTCTTTATGATTGCCATCAGGAAACTTATAAAGTTTGCGTCCATTAATTAATATATATACTAAGGTAATAATTTATATTAGAGTAAATTATCCTTATTAAGTACTATAACAAGATGTATTTGATTTGTTGGTGCCGATACGTTTTATTTCATCTTTTATAACGGCTAATGTCTTGTCGGTCGTATTATATAATTCGGTTGTGCCCGAGTTTTGAAATACATATGGTGTCATTGTTGAAGTGGAGGATAAGGTTGTATTACATCCCGCATTTTGCCATAGATTTTTTATACACGATAAAGATACTTTATTCCAAGATAAATCCGTCCCACAGACTTGGTCAGTTAATAGCGGAAGAGCGCAAGGACATGTCGTGCCTGCCACTAGCGGTGGTACGACCGTTTGCTGGGTTGTTGTGGAGGGTTGTTGAGGTTGCGCTGATTTAGTTTGTCGATAACACGTGTTCTTAAATGAATAATACATAGAATCAATATCCTTTTTATCTTCTGATAAAGAAGGACCTCTTCTATCTTCTGATAAAGAAGGACCTGTATTATTTCCGGCGACACATTTTTTGCCATTTAACCAAACACAACAATTGGTTGAATTACAATTTTCAACTGTCAATTCGTTACATTTTCGAGTTAAAGTCTCTAGAGATTGAGATTGATAAATGTCGCAAAAATCAACACTTAAATCATTACCGCCGCTCGCATAAAACGAATAATTAATTGGTAAAACTGTATCTTTACCGGCAGCACCACCTTCCAGTGGAGCATAAATATTATATTTTGTTTCATTTGAGTCGTCACTAATATCTGTTGCGGTCGATTTTTCTATAGTGGAGGATAAATGCTTCAATAAATCAGTCCCTTCTTTTTCAAGAACAGTTATATCAACACCTGCGTCTTTTAATATTTGTGTCGTAGATGTTTTAATGGCATTTCCTATTTCATTCAATTTATCGCCGGATAAACCTGCGGCGCCTGAACCTCCTGCGGCGCCTGAACCTCCTGCGGCGCCTGAACCTCCTGCGGCGCCTGAACCTGCTGCGCCTGAACCTGCTGCGCCTGAACCTGCTGCGCCTGAACCTGCTGCGCCTGAACCTGCTGCGCCTGAACCTGCTGCTGCTGCTGCGCCTGCTGCTGCTCCTGCTGCTGCGCCTGCTCCTGCTGCTGCGCCTAGTGATGCGACATCGAGACCCTCTTTAAACTCTATATTTTTTCTGATTAACCATACAATGCCTAAAAATATCAAAACCGATAGTATTATTATAACAATGGTATTTTTATTTAGAGCAGATAATCTCCTCATTTAATATATACTATATATTATATACTATATTATATTATACCATACCATACCATACCATAGAAATACTATTTTATATTATTTGTTATATTCCTTTCCTCGATGGGAATACGTTTGGTAAATTAACGGTTCATTGTTATACGTTTTATAAATTGGACCATCCGCATCGCCGGCAACACATTTATTCGTATTTAACAATACACAACAATTTGGTATATTACAATTCGTCGATGATAAATTATTACATTTTTGTTCAATAATAAGATTGTCTTTACTACACAGGTCATCTAAATATTCACTGTTCATAAAAAAATTATCACTACAACTGTCATTGACGATTTCAACTGTACTGGTCTTATATCTGACCTCATCCGGATTTAAATCGCCTTTATAAACGGATGTATATGTTTTTTTTTCTGCGTATTGCGTGTCTTTTATTCCTAGCACTTTTTTGGCGTTATTCACGCCAATCTTTTCTAACTCCCGTAAAAAACTAAAACCTTCAATAACCGTCGTTTGTTTTTTCCATAGAAAGACAAAAACGCTTACTACCAATAAAATAAATAATATACTACATATCCCTATACTATTTTTTATACTATTTTTCATATCATATATATATTTAGTTGTTGTAAACTTCATATATAATTTATAAATATAATTTATAAATAAAATTGATTAAATATTATAGGTTTAATAATATAATAGAATAGAATAAATGTCAGCAACAACAGCATCTTCCGCCTCTTCGGCATCCGCCTCCGCCGCCTCCGCGTCAGTAAAATCCGCAAAGTCGGCGTCATCCTCCGCCTCAAAAACGTCAACAACGACGACAAATATACAGAGCGATAAATTAATTGAAATATTTAAATCGCGAAAAATAATTATAGAACAATTAGAAGGACAAAAATATGACGTAACGCAGTATAAAGATTTCGGTATGAATGAAGTTAATACGTTAATTCAAACCAAACAATTAGATATGTTATTGTCAAATCCTTCCGCGGATAATAAGAAGGTCTACATTAAATACCACTTGTCCGGAAGTTTACGTTCGGTGAATATTTACGAATATGTGGATGATCTCTTTAACCTCGAAGAAGTTTTACAAAAAAAGGACGACCTGATTGTCGTGATAAAAGATGAACCAAATGAAACGATTATTAAAACTTTAATTAATATTTGGGAACAAGATGGCATCTTTGTGACGGTAATCAATATTAAACGTCTCCAGTACAACGTAACAAAACACGCATTAGTGCCATTACATATTGTGTTAAGTCATACAGAAGCAGAAGAAGTAAAACGGCGTTATAATATAACACATCCTTCGCAAATACCGAATCTATCGCGTTTTAGTCCAGTGTCGCAAGCAATCGGTCTGCGTCCAAATGAGTTGTGTCTCATACAACGACCAAGTAAAACCGCGATTAAAACTGACTTTTATCGTATTTGTATTAATAAATAGATATCATATATATATATACATACACACAAATGGATGAGACATATACTTCGCCTGTTTTTTTATTTGATAAAACCAAAGAATTGAATGACAGTTTTTACCTTATTTTAGCCGAAATTATAAAAACCTATCCTACCACAAAATCTTCACCGAACGATATTAGTAATAATGCCGTTCATTTGACTAATAGGAATATGATGAAACAATTACAAAGTGATTATTTCTTACATAAAAACACGATAGTAAAAGAAGGCGAACGGATGGCAACCGCTACAATTCGGATTGATGCGTCAATGAATAGTTTAGAAACAGAAAATAGCATAAATCAATCCAAATTAAACTCTTTAATTGCCTCTGATAATTCTGCCGCAGGGATATTAGACGATACGAAATTATCCCGAAATCAATTGATGATTGGAAATGTATTGTTATTTTTAATTATGGCAGGCGGAGGGTATTTCTATTATAAAAAATCTGTCGTATAATTATAAATCACCAATATGTCCAATATGTCCAATATGTCCGATATGTCTAATAATTTACTGTTTTGGAAATCATACGATGATACAAAAAATGGACTAATCGAAACCAGTACGCTTCATTATAAATCGGCATATTATCATTATATTGTATGGGGTATAGTGACAGTTACTATCGTGGGACTTGTTATGAATCTATTAATGGATCCGGAAGAAAACGCGACAAGTTCATTACTCATTATCGGGTTATTGCTCGTGGTGTATGGCATTTCAACCTTTATTGGGAAATTCAGCGAGGAAAGTATTCCATCGTCAAGTACAAATAAGGATATTATAATAAACATACCAGACTTTAAAATGCCGGAGTTTAAAATGCCGGACTTTAAAATGCCAGACTTTAGTATGCCAGACTTTAGTATGCCGGACTTTAAAATGCCGAGTTTTCACAAGTCGTCGTCGTCGTCGTCGTCGTCGTCATCATCATCTAATAAAAAGAATAAAATCTCTCCATTATCTTGTAACAGATCGCAATGGTATATGAATTAATTGATAAAATATATATTATTGATATTGTATATATAATGTCTGATATAAATGGTTTTTCAAATGAACCCATTGTTATTGCCATTACCGCCAAAATAGAAGAACTTAATAATAAAATGGACGATTATAAACTTGCGCATAACGAGTATTTTACCAAATTAGGTAATAACACAACAATAACGGTTGAACAATTAATAAAAATGAACACGGATATTGTTGTATTAAGAAATGATATTTTTAATTTATTAAAAACAATTACGCCATATGGCATAAGAAATCAAACTGTGATTGAGAGCAATAAACAAGAATTAATCGATAAAATAACCGAAATGAACAATAAATATGTAGCATTAGAAGAAAAATTAAAAGAACCGGTTAAATTTGAAGAAGATTACCAAGAATCGTATTTAAAATACGAAACGAATTTTTATCATTATATAGCATATTTTATCGTTACCTTAATAGTTATTATTATTTTTGTTTTCGTATTAAAATCCTCTGACAGTAGCGATATGAGCGATGTAATGGAAACGCTCGTCATCGGGTTGGTTCTTATTATTGGCGGGTATTATATATATTACCATTTTTATGGATAGGAGGAGCATAGATTATTATTATCATACATAATATGCCAACGAATAATATAAATATAATATATATATTTATATTAGTAAATGAATAATAAAAATGGTTATAATAAAAATAGTACTAATAATAATGGTATATTACAACAAGGATTAGAATTGATTCAACAACGAAAACAAACCATAAATAATTTAATGAGTAGTGCGATTATTGAGAATAGTGCGATTATTGAGAATAGTGCGATTATTGAGAATAGTGCGATTATTGAGAATAGTGCGACGGATTTGGATAATGAGACTTATAATGATATAAATACGCCAATAAAAAAAGGCAAACATATTTTCGAAGGGTTTGGGTTGCCATCCACCTCTTTAGTCAATATAAAAAATAGTCAAGAAACGTTGGTCAGACAAGCAACTGAAACGGATTTACAAACGAAAATATCAACCTATGCAAATGCCTACAAGGTTTTATCAGATCGAACGACGAATTATTTAACTGATATTAATAATATCAATAGCGCACGAAATTATAATATATTTATTAATCGCACGATGGATTTAGACGACGAAAATAGAGAAAGTCTTGGATGTTATAAGAAAAGTCAAGTAACCAGCAATGTGTTTTCGGTAAATACTGATTTTGATACGATGTATACCCGCGATTTAAGTTTAAACGCTGCGATTGATGCGTGCCAAGTATTAGCAATGGATACGGGTAAAATGGTGTTTGGGGTAACAAAGGATAATGCGAGTGGCAAATATAAATGTTACACCGGCAGTGTGAGTGAGAATAAAATGACCGAAAATAATTTGTATACCATTACAAAAGTTGCGGCAACCATTGTAGATAATAATGGCACTGCCTATATGTATGGCGGGTTATTTAAAGATGGCACCGTCGGTATTGCGACAAAGGTAAGTGGTGCGAATAATGATCGAATAATAACACAATTAAGTTCAACACCACCCACTGGATATTCAAATTGTGGATTATGGATTGGTGGCGATATTGACCAAGATCAACGGTTGGAAACTACATCAACTGATAATTTATTAGCAACGTATGCTTGTACGAATGCGACGACCGGTATTCCTGTAAATAATTGGAAACAACGTGTACAGGACTTTATAACGAATCAAATCGCTGATGGTTCCGTCGTAAATAAAAATAATTTAACTTATATGATTGGAGGAATTAGTGGAGAAACAGTTCCGGCGTGTGCTAACGGTCAAGATAGATTCTTTAATTTTGCGTATAGATGCGGTATAGGTGAAAAAAAATCAATAGCGGTGCCATCTCCCGCAACTGGGAAAAATGTCACGATGAATTGTACCAATGAAGCAAACAAATGTAATGATTTAAAATTAACTTTAGACGATGATGGTTCATTAATCTTATCCACTATGAATGCTGGTACAGAAATATGGCGGCAAGATATTAGCGGTGCTATTTATTCGAATCAAAGCACAAAATATAAAGCAGTAAAAGGAAAATTTGGACGAAATTATTTAAAACCGGGCGAGTTTTTGATGAATACAACTGCTGCAAATGATGCCGCGGACACTCCCACCGAGTTTCTCGGTTCGCCGTCCGGTAGTTGTCGTCTCGCAATGAGAAACAATAAATTACAAATATTATATGAAATCGACGGTTGCCAAAAAGACAGTGATATGAATAGCGACTCAATTTCGTTATTTTCAATACCACAGACCTATCCAGCGAATGTCGGGTCAATGGGGTATGTGGATACGCAAAATAAATTACACGAGTATCCACTGACAATGACGGCATTTGATAACAATTATACTTTTGTCGGGAAATATGGTGTGTATGGCGGGGATGTAGGTACAATTAGTCTTGTCAGCGATATTAGTGCCTGTAAACAAAAGTGTACTGCTTTTAATGAGGGTGGTGATAAATGTGCGGGGTTTGTATATGATAAGGTAACAACGAATTGTCAATTAAAAAAAGATACGGTATATCAAGGAAAACGAATTATTAATCCGTCTTATGACTACTATACGCGAAACAAAGAGGCAATAACTTTTGATAATTCATCTTGTCCAACGACGATTGCTTCGCCTTATTATCAAAGTTCAGACGTGTGGGGCGCAAAAATTAGCAATATGGGTCCGGTTATGAGTCCGAGCACTAAATGCGGATTAGCAAATTATACGAGTGCCGCCAGAACGGAATTAGCAACCGCACGCAATATAATGTTAACATCCGTAAATGCTCTAAAAGAAAAATTAGCAGCAGTCACGAATGATGATAAGAAAATAAAAAATGAATTGACGAATAATTTGAAAAAACTAAGGGGTAAAAAAACAGAATTTGATGAATTAAAAAGAGATAAAAGAGATTATACCGGCGACCAATTAAATCAATTAAAAGCAGCAGAAGAAGATAGTAATTTAAATATGATAAGTCAAAATTATAAACATATGTTATGGAGTATTATTGCCATCTTAATTATTCTGGGTATATTAAGAGCAACTAAATAAATTATCTATTATATAATAAATAATATATAATATATATAAATATGTCGGGTTATAATACCATCAATAGTTCAGATATAGACTATGAAGAATTATTAAACAAAATATCGAAATTACAAGATTTAGAACAATCTCTAGTAGATAAATTAGATAAATCAACGACTACAATTGGTTATGCTGGAAATCAGGATGACCTGATTAAACAAATCAATAATTTATCTGACTCTAGAATTGCGATGTTTAAGGTGATACAAAAAATGTATAGAGGCGTACAACAAAATGTCTCGAATTCCCGTGTGGATTTAGTTCATCAATTAACATTAATAAATGTCGTTGAAGACCAATTAAGTAAAGCCAAAGAAAGTATTAATAAACTTCAAAATCAAAATGATACTAAAATGCGATTAGTCGAAATAAATACGTATTACGGTAAACGGTATGAAGCACATATTGAATTGATGAAATTAATTATTTTTTTATGTGTCCCCGTGTTGATTTTATTAGTTTTAAAAAATCGCAGCATCTTACCTGAAGCACTCGCGAATTTACTGGTAGGTATCGTGATTGCGGTTGGCGCCTTTTTTATTATCCGTAATTTATGGGATCTTTTTACTCGCAGTAATATGAATTATGACGAATATGATTGGAAATATGAAAATCCAGCGGCAAACACGCCGTCCATATGGGAATATAATAAAAAAAATCTGTTAAATATCGAGAATCCGCTAAAAAATCTAATGGACAATTTAGGTATATGTATCGGCGAAAGGTGTTGTGCGACGGGACAAACATTTGATAACAAGAAACAGAAATGTGTGGTGGGGTATGGTGGAGGTGGTGGCGGTGGAGGTGGTGGAAGCACGTTCGGGAGTATGTTCGGGAGCATGTTCGACATCACTAACATCGACATGAGCGGCGCCCCCGTTATATATGACACTAATAAATTATTAAAAAGCAGAGGTAACAATAAATGTGTAAATTATACTGATGCCAGTGGATTATTACTCGCGGACTGTTCTGCTAACTTGCTAGACCAAAATTGGAATATTTATTACACGAGTATATATACTACCGATTTGTCAAGAGTTCATCTTTACCATATTAAGAATAGTCAAAATAAATGTATAACGGATATCAGTGGCGCAGGTCTTTCGGTTTCCGCCGATTGTGATATTAATAAATCGACCCATAACTCACATTGGAATTTATTGAAAACGGATGATGATTATTATTATACGTTACAGAATTATGCGACAAAGCAATGTGTTGGTATTGATTCGTCGCAAAATACAATTAAACCCGTTTCGTGTACTTCAACGTCAAATATTTTAAATTGGTCGTTTGTCTTAGGTAATACGAATGTTCCAAATCTTTATGATACGGAATATAAATTTGTAAATCTACAAAAAAAATTAAAAAATAAGAATGCGGGACAACTTGGCGGCAAAGCGTGTATGTATTATAACACTGACGCAAGTGGAATATTATTAATGGATTGTGATGATAATATATTAGGAAATTACGGAAAATGGAAGTTTGTAAATAAATATTCCGATCCAACCGGCAATAAAGATAACAATACATATAATATTAAAAACAATGATAACAAATGCGTAAATGATATTAGTGGAACAGGATTAAAAATGTTGCCAACGTGTGATGCTTCCGCCAACTGGTCAATTTTAAAGAACGACACAAACTATTATGCTTTTAAAAATACTTCTACGCAACAATGTCTGGGCGTTGATATCATTAATAACAATGTAAAATCATTACCGTGTGGCAGTAATCCAGGCACAAATAATATATTGAATTGGTCGTTTTTGGATATTAGCGGCGGCAGCACTTGAGAGCAGCAGCACTTGAGAGCAGCAGCAGCGCTTGAGAGATAAGAAAATACCAATTGTAAAACATATTACAAAACATATTTTTATGATTTGTATAAAAATTGATTTAATAATTAAACTATATAATATATATAAAACAATATACATTATGCTTCTTCCAGTGAAATGCTTTTCTTGCGGAAAAGAGATCAGTAGTTATTATCGAGCGTATGAACGCGAAGTTCGAAAAAAGAAACTGGCGGCCGGCGTGAACGATGTCATTTATTTAACTAAAGTCTATTCCGACAAAACTGCCGAAGGGGAAGTTTTAGATAAATTGAATATTAATAAAATGTGTTGCCGGCGCCATTTAATAACTCACGTGGAAATCGAATAATTTTAATCAACTAGCGTCATACCCGAACATTCTTTCAAGTACCGCAAACTACACGTTTCGACTAATAATCCATTCGCAAAAATCCCGTAATTGAAATAATAATTCTCGTTTTGTAAGGCGAGATGATAGATGGTATAAGTGCCGGGTTTATTGTACACGGTTGCTCTTGAATCCACACACGCCGGTAAACGGTACTTTTCATCCGTCACATATATTTTTTTCAAGACTTTTTCGGTTGCTTGCCGTTGTTGGTCATCCGTAAATTGATCCACGAGCAGTGAATGCGCACCTGTCAACACTAAATCTTCTAACACCTCCGGATAGTGGGCGGGCGTACAGACATAGAGTTGATCTTTACAGCGGTCGGATGTGCCGGGGTGCTCGATGGTACTATACCCCAGCAGTTCAATTGGTTGAAAACCGTCTAATAACGTTTTCACCAAATCGCCTTTACGTAACGTTTCAATTGGTCGATAACCATTCTTGGTCAAGATTTTCGTCCCCTTCAGAAAACAGGGAAGGACCGGCGGGTCGGTTGCTGGATCGTAATAATTCATTAAGTAGGTGTTGCCGCCGCTCGCGTCAACCATTGGCGTTAAGGTTGTTATAGGAGTGGTCGTATTATTTAATCCGAGTTGTCCACTAGTATTCAAACCCGTCCCATAAACAGTACCGTCGGTCATTAACACGATGGTATGATATTGTCCACACGCAATAGATAATGGCGTTTTACCGTAATAGGTGCCGACCGCACCGCCGCTCGGGTCAACCATTGGTGTTAAAACCATTTTATATGAGTCGGGATCAGTATCTAAACCGAGTTGTCCAAAACTGTTATCTCCCGTACCATAAACCGTGCCATCGGTCATTAACACGATAGTATGATATTGTCCACACGCAATATATTTCGGCGTTTTTCCGTAATAAGTGCCAACCGTGCCATTACTCGGATCAACCATTGGCGTTAGAATAAATCGAGAAAAATCCAAATTATTTAATCCGAGTTGTCCACTAGTATTCAAACCCGTCCCATAAACAGTACCGTCGGTCATTAACACGATGGTATTCCCATACCCACACGCAATATATTTTGGCGTTTTGCCGTAATACGTCCCAACTGTCCCATTACTTGGATCAACCATTGGTGTTAGAATATTTCGAGATAAATCAATGATATTTAATCCGAGTTGTCCATTATCATTCAAACCCGTCCCATAAAGTGTACCGTCCGTCATTAAGACGATGGTATGATAATACCCTCCAGCAATATATTTCGGCGTTTTGCCATAATAAGTACCTACCGCACCATTACTTGGGTCAACCATTTGTGTTAATGTTGTTTTAATATTTGTCGTATTATTTATTCCGAGTTGTCCATAACCGTTATACCCAGTCCCATAAAGCAACCCGTTGGTCATTAATACGATGGTATGAGACGACCCGCACGTAATATATTTCGGGGTTTTGCCATAATAGGTGCCCACGGCACCATTACTCGGGTCAACCATTCGCGTTAGCGTTGTTTGCTGGGTTTGATTATTTAAACCGAGTTGTCCATCAGTGTTACGTCCCGTACCAAAAATCAAACCGTTGGTCATTAACACGATGATGTGATACGTACCGCACGCAATATATTTCGGCGTGTTGCCATAATATGTACCTACCACACCATTGCTCGGATCAACCATTTTTGTTAAGGTTGTTTTCGGTGAGGTCGTATTATTTAATCCGAGTTGTCCAAAATTATTAATTCCTGTACCATAAATTGTCGTGCCTTTCATTAGGATGGTAAAATTTCCCGTGACATCTAATAAATGCGTGTAATATTCAATGCTTTCTGTAAAATAAATCAACTCAATATCTTCACTCGTGCTTTCCATCACCCAATCACCGCCGTATTGTACATTACCCGTGTTATCATTCGATGCGCCGACAATAACCGTGGTTTCACGTGATAAAATGGCATAATAATTGACCCACTCCGGATAAGTCAGCGTCGCACACGCTAAATAATCAATGTTTTTTATTTGAAATTGGCGGAGGAGGGAGATAATAAACTCCACATTTGCGCTATATGGACTGCTTGTTGCCTCTGTTGCCGTAAAAAAAGGCGCCTGCTCGAGAAAACGTTTAGGTCGTCCACTGCCTTCGGTTGTAAACACAAGACCAAGACGGTCAATTGTTGTAAAATGTTGCTGAAGTATTGCGAAAAGTTCTGCGCGGGTTGTAGAATAGGAATAAAGGATGGGAAACGTATCCGCATTCGCCGCATCAACGAAAATCTGCGCCTCCGGCACTGCGGTGTCAATCAGTAACACGTTTTTACATCCGAGTTTATTTACGGGATATATTAAGGATGTATTAGACATATATATATAAATTATATATTTTATATTATTATTATATAACATAATAATGGTTACAAAAAAAGGTAGGACAGCGAAAAAAAGAAACACCGTCCGCGTTAAAAGAATGAGTATAAAGCGAAGCAATGGTATAAAGCGCCGCCAGCGCCGGCATCCTAGAATGAAAGGCGGGTCGTCTATTTCCCCTTTTGTTGGTGCCCCGTATTCGAGTTCGGGATTAAACTTTCCGCCCGCAAATTATTATCCACGCAATATGGCAGGTTATCCAATTCCAAGTGCGTCGAATACTTTTAATAATAAATTTGTAGGCGGCGGCAGCAGCGGCGGCAGCGCTAGTGGCAGCAAGCGAAAAACGAAAAAGATTAGACGACAACAAAAGGGCGGCAACTTTTTTACTAAAATGATGCCAAATGATTTAGTAAATGCGGTCAGGGCCGTGCCGGCATCATTTAACCGATTTATAAGTGGTTGGGATGGACGAAATACACTTGCGTCCGATTATGTGAGTCCGACCGCTCAACCTCTAGCAAAAGGCGAACGAGTATTTGGTATGGCAATGCCCCCGCCAAATATAATGGAGGTATATCGAGACGCAGATGCGACGGTTAGTAATATATAAACGTTAGTAATATATAAACGTTAGTAATATATAAACGTTAGTAATATATAAACGTTAGTAATAAATAAACATTCGTAACTATATACCACCCATTTATATTATTTTCTATCTTTAAAATATAATATAAATGACCTTTAAACTATTGAAAAAGTTATGTTCGCCTGCCTATGTATATTTAGTGATTTCAGTGTTTTCGATTGTCGTCTTAATGTTTCAAAATGGCGGTAATGTGAATACATATTGTATTGGCGCATTCGAATGTCCGGTACCCAGTACTGCCTTGGTCTTTTTTATCAAGTTTTTATATGTGGCCTTTTGGACTTTTATATTAGACTTGTTGTGTAAAACAGGTCATAAACAAATGTCGTGGTTTTTGGTAATATTGCCTTTTATTTTATTTTTCGTCTTTATTGGATTAATGGTATTAAATCAACAAGTGATGTAATGGCGATGAAAAGTATATAATATGGTATATAAAATAGTATATTATATAGTATAATATAGCATCTATTGTTATACTATAAAAATAGTATAAAAAAATATATTAATGTTATAGTATAAATGGAGGAGAGATTTCCTTGGATAGTTATTGATAAATATTTTAATGATAATCCGCACGCCTTAGTTGCCCATCATTTAGATTCCTATAATGATTTTTTCAACAGTGGATTAAAGCGTATTTTTAAAGAGAAAAATCCAATTCGTATTATGAAGAATCAAAATGAAGATACCGGCGAGTATAATTTAAAATGTGATATGTACTTGGGCGGGAAAGACGGCGATAAGATTTATTACGGCAAACCTATCATTTATGATGAAGACCGCGAACATTTCATGTACCCCAACGAAGCACGTTTAAGAAATATGACCTATGGTATCACGATTCACTATGATGTCGAAGTCGAGTTTTTTATGAAAAATCCCGACAGCGATGAAATCGTTACCCAAACGATGCTTTTAGATAAACTATTTTTAGGACGATTTCCAATTATGTTGCATTCAGATTTATGTATCTTAAATGGATTAGACCGTAATGTACGTTTTGCGATGGGCGAATGCCGTAATGATAACGGCGGTTATTTTCTGATTGACGGGAAAGAAAAATCTATCATTAGTCAAGAAAAGTTTGCGGATAATATGGTATACGTGCGTAATAAAGGGAATGAACTCTATAGTCATTCCGCCGAAATACGTTCCGTCTCCGAAGACGCTTCAAAACCGGTGCGAACTTTATCCGTTAAATTTGTCACGCCAAGTGTCACGTTCACCAATAACCAAATTGTCGTGATTGTGCCCAATGTCCGAAAACCGATTCCTCTTTTTATCTTATTGCGTGCTCTTGGCGTCGAATCTGACCGCGATATTATTGATTACTGCCTCTTAGACCGCGAAAAATACGCATCTTATGTCGATCTTTTTATTCCGTCCGTACACGATGCTGCCCGCATTTTCACGCAAGAAGTTGCTATCAGTTATATTGCCACGTTTACCAAAGGCAAAACTGACGCACACGCATTAGAAATTTTAACCAATTATTTACTGCCGCATATCGGCGAAATGAATTTCCAAGAAAAGGCATATTTCATTGGGTATATGGTTTTCCAATTGATTCAAGTGTACACCAACGACGTCAAACCAACGGACCGCGATAACTTTAAATTTAAACGTATCGAATTACCCGGTTCTTTATTGTACGATTTATTTAAAGAATATTATTCAATACAACAACACAGTATTTTTCAACGGTTTGATAAAGAGTTTTATTTTAAACCCTCGTATGCTAAAGACTTTACGTCCTTAATTACTTTAAATTATAAAGAGTTTTTCAGTGAGCGTCTTGTCGAAACAGGATTTCGTAAAGCGTTTAAAGGTAATTGGGGCGCAGAGACACATACTAAACGTATTGGCGTCGTCCAAGATTTAAACCGGTTAAGTTTCAATTCTGCCCTTTCGCAAATGCGTAAATTAAATTTGCCGTTAGATGCGAGTGCGAAAATTGTGGGTCCGCGGTTAGCGCATACGACCCAGTGGGGTATTATTGATACGATTGATACGCCCGATGGCGCTAATGTCGGGTTACATAAACATTTGACGATGATGGCAAAAATCACCCGCGGTTATTCGGCATTCCCGATGATGAAATGGTTACGAAAAAACGCAGAAATGTTACTTTTAAGTGAATGTACGCCGCTCATTCTAGCGAAATTATGTAAAGTGATGGTCAATGGACGCTGGATTGGCGCGATTGCTTTCCCGCGCGAAACCTTACAGCGTCTAAAGAATTTGCGGCGTATTGCGGTCATCCCGACTTTTACCAGTATTCACTGGAGTATTGACACGAATACATTGTTTGTCTACACGGACGCGGGACGTATTTGCCGTCCTATTTTTTATACAAACTTAACTGCGACCGAACTTAAACCGAGTTATAGTAATGACGCAATATTAGAAAAAATATATAAAAACGAGTTTACGTGGGAACAACTCATTACCGGTTTTGCGAAAAAACGCGACGAAACTTTTGAAATACGTGCGGGACGTATTTATGACACGATTTCCGAGTTGTATAGCGAAACCGATCTAAAATCCTTTAGCGCCTCACAAGCAATTCTGGATTATATTGATACTTCCGAATCGGAAGGCGCTTTAATCGCGATGGATTTCGAAACGGCAAAACAACAGAAAAAACCGTATACGCATATTGAAATACATCCATCTATTATGCTCGGCGTGATGGGCAATCAAGTCATTTTTCCCGAGAATAATCAATTGCCGCGCGATTTGTTTGCGTGCGGGCAAGCGAAACAGGCAGTGTCAATGTATCATTCCAATTATCAAGTGCGAATGGATAAAACCGGTTTAATTCTTAATCACGGGCAAACACCGCTCATTAAAAGTCGCTATTTAAAACATATTAATAAAGAAGAGCATCCTTGCGGCGAAAATACGATTGTGGCAATTATGAGTTGGAACGGGTATAACGTCGAAGATTCAATTCTCTTTAATGAAGGTTCAGTGAAAAGAGGTCTCTTGCGAATGACGTACCATAGCGTCTATGAAAGTCGCGAAGAAAGTTCGACGGTGGGCAAGAATACGACCGATTCGCATTTTGCGAATATTGAGAATAAAAATGTCGTCGGGTTAAAACCGGGTTGTTTTTATGATAGTTTAGACGAGTACGGTTTAATAAAAGAAAACACGGTCGTCAATGAAAAAATGGTACTGATTGGAAAAGTCGTAGCAAATCCGGATGAACCCGACACTTTTATTGACGCCTCGTCTTTCCCGAAAAAAGGGCAACTCGGGTACGTCGATAAATCGTTTATGACCGAAGGCGAAGAAGGGTTTCGTATTGCCAAAGTCCGTATACGCCACGAACGTTTGCCAGCGATTGGCGATAAATTCGGTAGTCGGTGCGGGCAAAAAGGGACCGTCGGTGTGATTGTGCCTGAAGCAGATATGCCGTTTATGGCAAACGGATTAAAACCTGATATTATTATAAATCCGCACGCCATACCTTCGCGTATGACGATCGGGCAATTGGTCGAATCTTTAATGGGGAAAGCGTGTCTACTGAAAGGAGCCTTTGGCGATTGTACCGCCTTTGTGAATAAAAGCGATATGCCCAAAGTCTTTGGCGAAATGTTAACCGAAAATGGTTTTCATTCGAGTGGGAATGATATTTTGTATAACGGGCAAACGGGTGAACAAATTCAGTCGGATATTTATATTGGACCGACCTATTATATGCGGTTAAAACATATGGTAAAAGATAAAATTAATTACCGCGCCCTTGGACCGCGCACGGCCTTAACACGCCAACCCGTTCAAGGACGCGCGAATGACGGCGGGTTACGTATCGGCGAAATGGAACGCGATGGGTTAATTTCGCACGGTATTTCCGGATTTTTACAAGAATCTATGTTAGTCCGCGGTGACGATTATTATATGGCCATTTGTAATAAAACGGGTACCGTCGCAATTTACAATGAAGAGAAAAATTTATTCTTGAGTCCTTTTGCTGACGGTCCAATACGATTTAACGGCACCTTGGGCGATAATTTATCGATTCAAACAATGAGTAAATATGGGCGGTCGTTTAGTATTGTGCGCGTGCCTTATGCCTTTAAACTATTAATGCAAGAATTACTGACGATGAATGTACAAATGCGTATTATCACCGAAGACAATATTGACCAATTGACCAACATGTCGTTTTCTAATAACATTCAAACTTTGACCGGTAAAAATATCGAGATGAAAGAATTACTCCTACAAATGCCAAAAACCACGCGTAATGCCACCACCGACAAAATGCGAAAAGAAAATATTGCGGCACTCGGGTTCATAAAATTACCATCGCCTCCTTTCAAGAAATGGCGTCTGAATCCGACATTGACGCTCGGTGTTGAAAATCTCACGCCCGTGCCCACCGCCGGCGATGATACAGTTTATTCGCTCGAAGATGCCCAAGAAGAAAAATGGCGTGAATTAATTGCGGCCGTCGATGCGGCGAAATCAAAATTAGACGATATACCCAAAGACCAATACACCGCAATTAACCCGAAATTAAATATGTATTCCACTTTACGCAAATTGGTTGAAAAGACTTATAATATGGAACACGCGACCCAAGCAGCACTTAAAATGTATGAAATGATTTATCAGATGAAATTGCTCGTCGATACAAATACGAACCGGTGTTTGCCCGCGGCGAATGTGTTTTGTAATGCGGAATTGCCGGGAGCGTTTATTATTGCCATTAATCATTTTCTGAAAACCAAATGCGGTGCGACGAAATTTGATTGGGTAGCCAGTTCTTATTTCCCCGAAGCCGCAATGAAAGCCGGTAACGAAACAATCCTTGAAGACCGCTATAAAATATACGAGAAAAATCGGACACATTGGTTAATGGGACCTGCGCCGAACGGGTTGCCGCCGAACGAAGAACCTATCAGCGGCGATATTCGAGATCCTGCGGTCGTGAATGCGATTGGTAATGCCGTTCATCAACGTTTTGCGGCAAATGATGGCGCGAATTTATATACGAGTGATGTAGGTATTGAACTCACCGACGAAGAATCTAACCGGCAAGAAGAATTAACTTCCTTTTTAAATTACGGACAAATCGTCTCCGGTCTTTTATCTTTAGCCGTCGGCGGTGATTTTGTGACAAAACAATTCACGTTTGTCACGCCATTTAGTCGTTCTTTAATTGCGCTGATTGCGACGCTTTTTACTGAAGCCTATATTACTAAACCAACGACAAGTCGTCCCTCCAACTCGGAAATATATGTCGTTGGAAAAGGATTTAAGGGTATTAGCAAAGAAATGGCGGACGCGTTATTAAACCGTGCTGAAGCATTTACTACGCTCGGCAAACTGCCTTGGATGTGGGGTTCTATTATTGCGCCAGTAAAATTAGCAATGATTGATGTAGAACTTTTAGCAATTGCTAAAGAAATTCACGGCGAACAGCAAATTAACTTTTTGAATGAAATTGATAATTATCATAAGAAAGTATTTTTAGCTGGATACGAACGAGAAATAAAACCGCAAATTAAAAAGATGGAAGACCAAGCACAAATGGAATGGTTGAAAAATAATCCTTTAGAAATTATCCCTAGCGACCAAAATCTGAATAATGCTATACAGGCGACCGAATACACATCAATGTTTAATCCCGCGACTGCTGCGACTGCTGCGACTGCCGCCTTTAACGAAAGTATTGTTGATATTAGTCCGGATTCGATATTAATGCCTGAAGAAAATAAACCTAAACCCAAACCCAGCGTAAAGAAGGTAGGTGAAGAAGGCGAAGGCGAAGGTGAAGGCGAAGGCGAAGGTGAAGAAGGCGAAGGTGAAGGCGAAGAGACCTCCGCAGAAGAAGGCGAAAATAAACAAGGTAGTAAAAAGATTGTTAATTTTGCGGTGTAATGCTGCTGCTGCTGCCAAAATATATTTAAAATAAAATAAATAAAATAAATAAAATAAATAAAATAAATAAATAAAAAAAGCAAAAATGTTCTTTTTTATTTATATATTAGATTTTCGTCAACTTGTACCCCTCCGACGTTTTAATAATTTTATGCTGTTCGCCTGTTTTGTGTATTTTCTGATGACACGCTTCACATATATTCAATAAATTCGCAACGTGATTTTTATGAAACGTCTGGATATAAGCATTTGTCGTCTGCGCATTTTTTTGATGCTGTAAATGATGAACTTCACTCGCTTTCATCTTTTTACATAATTCGCAATTCCCGACTAACTTTTGCGCATTAAAATGGGTTGACGTTAATGCTAATACGTTGCGACTCTCGGGATTATATTTCATCCGAATATCGTGGGCGCGTTGTAAAAACGCCAAAGGTAGATTTAAGGCTTTACATACTTCTAATCCATACATACTTTCGCCAGGTCCTTCCCGTAATTTTCGATTATATTCAAGTACATTCGTCTCCATATTGTATTGAACTGCCATATGATACATTTTCAATTTGTCTAGCGCTTTTATTTCTGAATAATTAATAATTTCGTGAAAATGGGTCGCAAAAAGAAACGTGCTTTCCTGCTCGTGTAAAATCTCTAATCCTGCCGTAAAAATACTTAATGCCGAATCGCTTTCCGTCCCGGAACATAATTCATCGCCTAGCACTAGACTGTTTTTATTCGCCATTGCTAGAATCGTACGTAATTCGGTCATTTCTACTGCAAAGGTGGAGAGACCTTTAAATAAATTGTCATTGCCCAGTATACGCGTAAAAATATTCTGATAAGGTTTGTATATAAACGTCGAACACGGGACATATAATCCGGCCTGCGCCAAAATAACCGCAATGCCTACCGATTTAATGAAACTGGTTTTTCCGACAGCATTCGTGCCATAGAGTAAAATGCCGTTGGTTTCATTCGCACCCATTGCCAAATCATTCGTGACGTAGAGTTCGTTGGTTTGTAAATGTTCAATCAGCGGATGCCGAATATCCGTAAAGGAAAAAAACGATTTGTTATTGTTTGGACCTACTGCGTTTGGACCTACTGCCAACACCGGTTTACAATAATTGTATTTATGCGCAATATAGCATTTACACTGAAGCATATCGAGTTGCGTCGTATACGCAATAATGTCGTGTAAATCCTCTTCAAATCGCACAAAAGTCGTCAAATACTGCTGAAAGACCGATTGTATTGCTTGCGCTAGTTTATCTTTAGAATCTTGATTTTCCGAGGTAATGTCTTTAATCTGATTACTAGTGACAATCAGATCTTTTTTATTGCTACCAACGATTGTAAAATCTAACGTAGAGAGATTTAAAATAAAAGTCTCTTCTTTATGACTAAATTTGGAAGTATATTTCAAAGAGACCTCTTTGTCGATTGGGTTCATTTTCCCAATAAGTAATTTTAATAAATTAACCCTGCGGTTTGTCCCCATTAATACCGCATCATTTTTTGCCGTTTCGTGTATTTTAATGTACTGCTGCGTTTGCGTTTGCGTTTGCGCTTGCGCTGCTTTTTTCGTGTCACTGCATTTTTCCGTCTGTTGAACTAATTCCGATAAATATTGCCGAATTGCCTCTAATTTATCGCGTCCATCGACACTCGCTTGCCGTAATTCATCAATGGTCGCGGAAACACCCGTTTTAATACACTCGGTATTTTCCGTCGGGTCGCTAATATTACGGCATGCTTCAATACAAAACACTTTTTGTAAATCGGCAATAATCTCTCTACATTTTATTTCTACATTCTTTTTAGGTAAATAATGAACCAACGTTTCATCTTTCGAGTTGTTTAAGTACAGTGCCTCGATAACCGCCAAATTATCTGCCAACCCCGCTAAATTATTCGGCGTGACTTTACGCGTAATCATTTTGCGGGCAAATTTTTCTAAATCGCCGATGGTCATTAACGCATTACGTAGTGCTGACCAAGAGGTCTTGGTGCTGGCGGCACTGTCGTCCGCATGTAGCATATACTCCGTTATGTCATACGACCGCTGTAAGAGAACGGGGTCGGTTGACGGATAATGGATATGAAACATAAATTGCCGTTTGCCCATCGTCGTCACACAATTATTCAAAAGACTGCTCACCGACTTTAATTTACCCGTGTGCCGCTGGTCATCGATAATATTTAATTGATATAAGGAATGATTGGCCAATATAAGACGGTCGCTGTAATTCTCAAACACCGGTTCTGATAACTTTTTCACAAGATTCGGGTTATGCTGGTCAACGAAATCCAAGAGAAAACAAAACGCTTGCGTCGCAATATAATGCGTAGGAAACGCATTTACCACGACATCTGCCGAGAGATGCGGGTAAAACTTTTTCATAATTTCCGTTTGATAAACCTGTTTTTCTACATTCTGCGCAAATACTTCGAGATTAGATGTCGTTTCTTTTTTCGTCCGATCAATACAATGTATCTTCGTCGTATCAAGTCCGACAAATCCAATAATATCGTGGACGAGACGCAGCGACATGTTTGCGACAACTAAACATTCGTTTGGACGATATGCCGATATATATCGCTCCAATTCATCATACGTCGTCGAATTATGGTTATATTCGGTGACCAGTTGAAAGAGCGAGGTTTTGCCTGTATAAATATCAATATTCGCAATCCCTATCGTCATTTGCGCCGGCGCCAATTTCGAGAGATTTGATTTATGTAACCAAATACACATCACATTATTTGACAGCGAATGATTATCAGTTGTCAGCATATTATCCGTTTCTAGCGGGAAAAACGTACCGGGCGAAATGATTTCCGATAAACTGCGTGTCGTGTTTTTACCATTAATGTCCTGTTTATAAATGACAATCGTATAACCGTGTTCTTGTAATTTAGTCACATATTTATCGACATAGGCAACACCGACACCGGCCATCACGACCGGCAGTTTTCCTACACACGTATTTTTTCGCGCAATAACCATCTCGTTTATTTTCGAAAAATCTTCAATATTACTGCCCGTATAAGTGCCATTAGGATTTATAAGCGCATACACTTCTAAAAAACTACCCACTTGCATTAACACCAGTGTTTTCTCTCCATACTCTTTTTTCCATTTCTGTGTTAAATCCAAATATTCTTGAACGATGGACATCTTGTGGCAAAGTAATAGGTAATTGTATTAATATATAAGATTATCTTTATACCATTTACGGTTGGTCTTGATGTACAAATTGTTATCCTAAATACCATTTGAAAATAAATTATGGAGAGATTTTATGTTGAAAATATATAATATGAAATATGATTTTATATTATATAAAATTGAAATCAAAATAAATATAATTAAATATATATAACAACCAACCGCCAAAATGTATTTCTGTTCGCAATGCCAAAATATGTATTACTTAAAAATCCGCGACGATGAAGAGAAAAACGCATTGGTTTATTATTGCCGTAACTGCGGGCACGAAGACCATACCTTGACCAGCGAAAATGTCTGTGTCTCGGAAACCCAAATACAGCGTAGTGAACAACAGTATACGCATATGGTGAATGAATATACCAAATACGACCCAACGTTGCCCCGTATTAATACTATTAAATGCCCAAATCAGGAATGTAGTAGTAACGATGCGGCGGGATATCCGCCTGCCGCCGATTATAGTTCCAGTGAAAAAATGTTAGCATCCGCAAGCACAGCAGCATCCGCAAGCACAGGAGTAGAAGAGGACGTTGAGGAGCAAGAAGAAGATTATGATGGTCTTGCGGCAGCGGCAGCCTCACAACAACAGCAAATGGAGATGGAGGGCGGCGGCGGTAGCGGCAGCGGCAAGAAGACGACGAAATCACGCACTGCTGCCACTAAAAAAACCGCAAAAAAAACACCGGTGCCAACCAGTCGAGAAGTGATTTATATTCGTTACGACGATATTAATATGAAATATATCTATTTATGCGTTCATTGTAATACGATGTGGCGAACGGATAATCGGGTATAATATATTGATAATATATAATTATATATACAATATATATTATGAAACTTAATTCTTTATTAAAACGTTATATAAAACGGTTTTCTTTAAGTAATATTAAACCGAAAACTGTATATTTAGGCATTTTTATACTACTTGCGTGTTTTCTCATCTTTAAATTTTTTATAAAACCAAACGTGGTGGAAGGGTTTATAAGCGATGAAGATATTAAAAGCAGGTTAAGACGGTTATTATTAGTATCTAATCAGAAATTTGTAAATGAATTAATACAAATACACAAAGATATTATATTGTTATTAAATCAAGTGATTAATAAGTCATTTAATACTAAAACTTTTTTCATTGGAACCGGTATTGAAACCGGTGATAAAAAAAAAATTGTAACCACTAATTTTTTAGATGAATATGTACAATATTTTAACATGTTTATTAAAGAATATCCATATATAACAAAATTTATGAAAAAAGTATTACCATTATTAAATGACATTCCAGAGTTATATTATAAAGATTTAAACGAAGATGAAAAGCAATTAATTAACATCAGATTGGATTTCATATGGTCAAATTTTAAAAATATCCAGGATGTCATAGATAAATATAATAAGGAAATAAACGAGATAATTATAACTATACCAAATAGTTTAAAAACGCAAGAATCAGCAGGTGGACAAATTACTATACCGACCACAAGCAAATATGCTACACAAATACAAGATACACTAAAACAACTTATAGTTGAATTAGAACAATATAAAAATATTAATAATAATTTAAAAATCCAGTTTTTATTAGAAAATTTAGTAAAAAATCAACACTATATCAATTTTGCAGAAGTTGAAAAAAGAAAATTTTCGTCCAACTTGTCGTATCGGGATATATCCGGTAATGTTAAGACCTCGCCATATCCAGATATATCCGGTAATGTTAACACGAGTTTCACACCAGTGAATTCCCCTCCAGTACTATAATTTTGACGATGATATTATTGGCGACTACCAGAATTCTGGTCCCTCTGTAGATCCAAAAAATCTGTATAATTATGCTACAATTACAAAATTAGCAGAGGGAAAATATATATGGACAACTGTTCAGACATGGACTTTGTATAAGGATGTCACTAATACCAATTATCTAATCGTTGGGAACGATTGTCCTTATTATAATAGTGGTTATACAATAGCAGCAATATTGAGAACGCCTGGTAGCAAAAAAGTTATCGGAATTGTGGGACCAGGAAATGGCACTTTTATGAAAATAATTAAATAAAATATAGCGTATTAATTATTAAATAAAATTGAAAAAGACTTAATTTTTTATTGTATATATATAACCATACATATACAATGTCGTCCTTAACAAAAGCAACGCCATTAACAAAAGCAACGCCATTAACAAAAGCAACGCCATTACCAAAAGCACCACAAAAAAGAATCATTCGGAAACCTAAAACAAATGTGCCTGCTGCTGCTGCGGTTGTACCTACTGCTGTGCCGCTTGTAGTACCCGAATTATTAACAACGGGTGCTTTATCCGAAGAAGAAGAGGAAGAAGAAGCAGAAGTGCCGCAGAGTGATGATGAAGAGAATGAAGAAGGGGAAGGCGATAGTGATGTCGGCGAAGAGGATGCTGAAAATAGTGATATTGAGAAAGATGTAGAAGAAGAGGAGGAAGAGGAGGAAGAAAAACCGGCAGCAGCAGAAAGCGAAGAGGAAGAGGAAGAAGAGGAGGGCGAGGAAGGACCAGTCGGAGAAGAGGATGAAGAATTAATCTCTACTACTGCTGCTGCTGCCAAAAAGAAAAAAAATACAAAAAGGTCTGGCGCTGCCGCGACAAAAGGGAACCGCAAAATGAATAAAAAGAATATCGATATTGGTATGCTAGAAACCGACGAAGAATTGGCGTTAGGTATACAGCAGCAACAAAATTATCCACTCGATAGTTCCGGCGAAGAGGAGGAGGATGAGGATGACGATGACGACGAGAATGGCGAGAATTATTTACAAAAGTTTGATAATGATTTGCGGACAGACTTTATTAGTAATTTTCATCCAGAAGCGAAAACACATAATTATGAAGAAGTGAAAGCGTTAACCCGTCTTGTGCGTGACGGTAACGGTCTGATTAATGATCCATTACATAAAACCTTACCATTTATGACGAAATATGAAATGACGCGTGTGCTTGGACAACGTGCGAAACAAATTGATTCTGGCGCAAAACCATTTGTAAAAGTGCCGTTGAATATTATGGACGGGTATCATATTGCCTCGCTTGAACTTGAACAAAAGAAATTGCCATTTATTATTAAACGACCTCTGCCTAACGGCGGGATTGAGTACTGGGATATAAGTGATTTAGAAATCTTGTAAGGCAGCGAGCAAGCAGCGGCAGAGCAGCAGCAAGCAAGCAAGCGGCATATAAAAATGTCTTTTATTTTATAAAATAAAAATATGATTTTTTTATTTTATTTTTATTTCAGTGTTATATTTACAAGTGTTATATATACAAATGATTATAAGAATAACCGGATATTATTATACCACCGATAAGGGTCCTCATCACTCGTAATGCCTTGTAACATTTCGGCGCCGGTAATTTCCATCTCCATAATACCCGCAATCACATTTAATTGCGTCGCAATATATTGATATAATTCATTATAAAGTGTTTGGTATTCTCGCGCCGTCAATAATTCTAAAAACAGTTGCCGCGGAATGAAATGGATTTCAGTAAACATATAATTGAATTGTATTTCGCGAGCGCGTTCTTCTTCTTCAATTGGATTTAGCATAATGAAACGCAATTGACGTAATAAAGTGAGTTGAACTTCTTTAAACCGTCGTGTATAATCTCTCACAATTTGTTCCCGCTGAAGATGTATCATAGTTTCAATTGTGTAGAAAGGATACGCGGCAATTGCTTGCGGTAACTGGTATAAAGTATCATTCACAATATATTTGTAATAATTAAACATTTTAATAATTGGGCGCATATTATTATCGACAACAATCATATTATTATGCTGTTGCTGTGGTGCTTGCGGCGGCGGTGCTTGCTGTAGCGGTTGTAAAAGGCGCAACCCGAGCGGCGCTGACGGTAAATTGCCTTCAATTCGTATCGGAAAGAACGCATTCGCGTGAGTTAAATCAAAATAACATCCGTGGTCCTCTCGCGCGCTCATACCATACACGATTTGATCTAAATGTTGCGAAATCTCTTCATCAAAATACTCGGACAGCAGTCGAACCGGTTTGCCGGTAAAATCGTGGTATAATAAACTGACCCGTTGTTCAATCGCAAACAGATTTAATAACCGCAATTCTTGTGTAATGTCGACTGCCGCTGGATTCGCGTTGTTGTTATTAAAATACGGTATGGTGGTGACGTCTTGCCGCCAAACAAAAGTCTGTAAGGTGCCATCTCGGTTACGATATTGGTCAATAATATTATTGTCGTTACTGCGTAAATTAAAATCTTCTACGACATAGGGTGGATTTTCTTGTTGCGGGTCAATTAATGCTAATATTATTCGCAACGTCGGGAAATTATTACGCAAGTTTTGTATAAAAGGCGGAAACTGATGATAATTCTCGGGGTCTAATCTACGCTGGGCATTTAATAATCCTGCTGCTGTGCCAATCCCGACATAAATAAAGACGGGAAACTCGGTTGGAATCGTGCGAATCGTGTTTTTAAGGTCGTTGAAAAACATATTTGCGGTTATACGTTGATGATGCGTTTTACTGTTCGCAAATATGTTTTATTTTATTTCAATTTTTTTTAAGTTACTATTTAATATATATATATTTTTACATAAATCCTGCTGCTGCTGCCATTTGCGCATTACGTGTAGCAGTGATGCGTTTAATCGCACTCGTTGAGGCAACACTACTGGCATATGCTTTAGATTTTGTTTTACGCGCTTTCTTGCTTTTGCTTACTTTTTTGCTTTTACGTACTTTCTTGCTTTTACGCGCTTTCTTGCTTTTATTATTGCGGCGGCGGCGACTCTTGCCACCGAATTGTGGTGGTGGTCTTGGTCCTCCCATTGGACCGGGTCCCATTGGACTACCCGATGGTGGTGAGTATTGTGCTGCTGCTGGTGGTGGTCCGTATGGTTGTTGTGCTGCTGGTTGTTGTTGTCCGTATGGTTGTTGTGCTGTTGGTGCCGGTTGTTGTCCGTATGGTGGTTGTGCTGCTGGTTGTTGTGTATTGTTGTTGTTAAATAAAGTAGATAAATAAGAATTTCTGATTTTTAATGCCTCAATAATAAATATTTTAGTAGGGTCCGTAACTGATGCTTTTAGAAAATTAGTGTCGTCCAAAATACAACTATTTATTTGTTTTTTTTCTTTTACCTCTTGCTTTTTTTCCTCTTTAATCTTTTTAACGTCGTCATACGTTTTATACTCGGTTGCTCCAAATAAACCATCCAATAATCCGCCGCCGTGGTGTTTCATTGCTATATTATAACTCTATATAATTATTACACATATATAATTATTACACATATATAATTATTACATATATATAATTATTACATATATATATATATATAATTTATACCTACTAACATCTAAACGCATACGCGAAAACACCAACGCCCACTAATCCCAGTGCCAGACCGCCGTGATAATAATATTGCATCGTCTTGTACATCTTTAACCACGCTTGTGCCTCCGCCGTGCTATTAATATGATTTAACATCCAATCCGTTTTGGGCGAAAGGGTATAATAAAAATAATTCGTTAAAAAACTTGTTGCTAAAACTAAACAAACGACCGACGATGGATTTAATCCGCCTTTTTTATTGTAATTGTAATAAATAATAAAGAGAGATAGAATAACGCCTAAAATATATCCGCGCATACTTATATGTAACCGCTCACGCGCAATTTTATCATAAATGTTGCTTAATTCAGGCGATAATTGTTTTTTGTAATTAAGTATCGTCGCGTTTTTATCTATGGCATTATAAAAATAAATCATACCAATAATAAATACAGTAGATATCATACAACTAATAGAACAAACCATGCTTAGTATATATATATAATATATATATATATATATATGCTTAATATAGTCTGGCAGCATATTCACGAAATAAATTATCCAATATAATACCCATACCTCTTAACAAAATCAATCATATTTTCGGAACCCATCGAATGATTGCATACTGCACAAATCGGTCGTAAATTACTGATTTCGTGTGTGCCGCCGTCTTTTTCGCTAATAACGTGTCCCGTGTCAAAATTCGTGATTTGGATATATGCTTTTTTACAGCATAAACACCGATGTTCATTAATATGTTTACCGATATATAAATCCCATACGTGCGTTTTCACGCTTTTGGGGATGGTTTGTTTCTTTTTCTTTTTTTCTTGGTCTTCGTCGCTAGTGGTTGCTTGCGCTGCTGATGCTGTTTGTGCTGGTGCTGCTTGCGCTATCAGAAGTTTTCGATTTGCTTTTTCCTTTTCTTTTTCTGCTTTCAATCTCTCTTGTTCTAATTTCAAAGTCTCTTTTTCTAATTTAATTTTTTCTAATCGTTCTTTTTCTACTACTCGTTCCTTTTCCTTTTCCTTTTCAATTTGATTATCCAACTTTTTCTTCATTAACTCTAATTCAGATATAAATGTATTCGAACTTGAGGCAGGTTCCACATTATTCGTTTTATTTGCTTGCGCCTGCGCCTTATCCGTCTCGTTAGTAGTACTCTTATCCGCCGAGTCCGTGGTCATCTTACCAACAAATTGGACTTTACTACAACTGGCCGTTACTTCAATAATCGTTTGCGCCAGTTCATCTTTTTTTAAGGCAGTAAATCCAGATATTTTATGGTCCCGACAAATATCACATAATTCTGTCCGAGTTTTGTTCTTGATATCAGTACAATATTTATTAAACGCTTCATTTAAAATCGTAATATAACTCGTTTTCGTAAGTGGTTTTCGCAGTAAATTTATCCCATTCTCTCTGACTTTAGTTCGCAAATCTTCTGCCGACATTGCCGTAATTTTCGTTTCAAAGGTTTGTAGATGTTTTGTAGCATCATCTACGAACGAATAGGGCGGCGGAGGCGGTAACACTTTTTCCACTGTATTTATATCAGTTAATGTAGTATTAGTAGACATATCCGTTTATGAACTATTATACAAACTTACCGCGATGTGTTTATGTCATTTATGCTAACAATATATTATAACTTATCAATCACGACTTCTTTTGCGATTTTTCGAATAATCTTGGTTTCGTTTTCTTCAATATCGCCTGCTGCTGCCGCACCCATCGTCTGTTTAATTAAAAGCATATAATGGTCATTGTAGTGCGAATCGCTACGTTTGCTTTCGGGATATTTATCTCTCCATTCAGATAAAAGATTCATATTTTTATGCGAGACTTGTTTTATTGCTTTGCGTAATTTGGGATAACTGATGTTCTCTTTTTCCCAAGTATCTTCATCTTTTACATACATAGTTTCACGTTTTACGTCACTACAATGCATCGGGCGTTTATGAATATCCATATCTTTTAATTTATTCACCATAATTTTCGTAATGCCTTCGACATAACCAAGTTTTCCAACACTTTCTAAATCGGATAATTTTAAATCAAAAGTATTGACAAAATCACTAATATTCATTGCGTCCTTACACTGTTCATTCAAGAAAAATTGAAGATTAAAGGTTTTGTTATTATTATGCGAATTCGTGATAGTCGTATTTCCAACCGGTTGTAAATTTTGACAAACGGATAACATTTGTTTTTGTAAATCTACATTACTTTTTACCAATTCTAATATAATATTCTTAAAATCTTTGTTTTCATTGATTAAAATATCAATCATATTTTTATCGATGCCCGTATCCGCTGCGGCGCCGGTTGTTGCCGCTGCTGATGCCACACTTTCCTGCTCAGTAGGCGCGCCGCCGCCGCAACCGGAGGGTTTATTCGCTGGTGTTTCTATATTTATTGGGACATTATTGGACATTTCTATACCTTCGCATTTTTGTTCGTGGTACCATAAACTATTTCGTACTTTGTAGGTTTTCTGACACTTGTTACAAGCAAACATTTTTTTCGCAGGATTTGGATGTTCTAAATTATAAATAATTGTTCTATTTTTATGTTTAGTGGTTAAAATATGTTTATTATAATCTTTTTTGTTACTGGTTTTGATGTTACATAAATTACAATTATACACTTGTTGTTGTTTTTTTGAGGAATTTTTGGGGAAAATATCTGTCATTTTGTTCTATATTTTATAATTATAGAACAAAAAAAACCCCTAAATCATTTTCATAAAAAAAATCCAAAAAAGTGAAAAAAAGTTGTCATCACAAACTGAAAATCCAAAAAATGGAAAACAGAGCATAATGGTCACAATCACTTTTTTCACTTTTTTTCACATTTTATTTTCGGTTTTGCCAAAATGGACAAAAATAAATGTCCAAAATGGCAAAACCAAAAAACTTTTGGCGAAAAAAAATCACTTTTTTTTTATAAATTCTCGTTTACCTTGATTTTTTATAAAAGAGAATTGATATTTTATTTTTTAAGATGAGAATGTGTATCCTTTTTTACATATGTATCAACCACCCTTAACATTTCCAGCGGTTCCCGCATTTTAAACAGGTAACAAAAGTTGTCATAGGTTCATCGGCCGAGCGGGTTTGGAGTTGATAATAACTGCATTCTTTTGATTTACATTTACGGCAAGTAAAGTTATCGGTAGATGCTTCAAGTTTTGGCGCATACTTATTTTCGTCTCTGATCTTTTTATCTTCAATTAATTTCTTCCATTTATCAGGTGCCATATCTTGGTGCGTCATTGTGCCAACGTCGTGAGATTTAACTTTCTTTTCTTTTAATAACCGTGTAATTTCCGGCAAATTAAAGTAAATAGAACGTATTTTATCGACATAAATATGAACAAAGAACGGATTGTCCCATTTCTTTACAATACTTCTTTTATCGGCAATTTGTAATGAATTATTATAAATACTTTTTTCGATATTTTCAATCGCAGAATCAGAGAGATTGCCTTGATGTTCTTCATTAAATAATCGCGTCAATTGTTTGCGAATATTATCTCGAAACTCGGTTGGATTACTGACAACACGCATTATTATTTATTTGGTTCTATGGTTATGATACTAAATTATATTTATATGAGTTTCAATTTTACTCATATAAATAAAAAATATATTTTTATAGACTTTTTACTCTTCATCTGTGAAATTATAGACTTCTTCCTCTAATTCCGAAACAGAATCAGGTTCATTCTCTGCCGCTTCATTTGTTTCAATTGACGTTTTCGTCGATGCCGCCTTGGATTGTTTGGGTTTGGGTTTAGACCGAGGTTTTTTTGCTGCGACTTCGCCGCTTTTTGTCTTTGTAGTCACCTCGCCGCTTTTCGTCTTTGTAGTCACCTCGCCGCTTTTCGTCTTTGGTTCGCGTTTGGTTTTAAGCATCTTGGAATTTGTAGTTTTTCCCTTCATTTTCGGCGACGGCGGCGAAGAAGAAGTGGTTTCGCTTTCCTTATCCGATACGACAAAATCATCTTTCAGATACCCGTGTGATGTTAATAATGCGGGGTCAACACCTTCGAGTTCATCTTCACTAAACTCATCTTCTACGCCAATATCTTCAAAACCGCCAAACAATTTCGTGTAGATACGTTCCCAAATCTCTTTGGTTAAATCCAAAATTTCCCCATCGGCATTCGTCGAAATAATCGCACACGTACCGTAATACAAGTCCTTATCAATTGGCGGCGGCAAATCATATTTATTTTCATAATTTGCTTTACCCGTTTTCTTGGCCCATAAGGAGACGGTGTACTCGGTCTTTTTATTATTATCAGTTTTATCCCGCAAAGAGGTATGCCACGTATGACGGCGCTCAAAATCATCACTGACCCGAAAACCGCATTTCTTATATAAAGAATCTAATGTTACGTCTTTTGCCTTTAAGGTTTTTAAGGTACCGTTCGCATCAACCAATACTAAAGAGGTCATAATATTTATTATATATAAGCAGAATAGATTTAAATGGTTTATCTTATATATTTATAATAGAATTACTTGATTGTAAATGCGTATCTACTGTAATAACAAACGTAGTATAACCAGCAAAAGTAATTTACATCCGTATTTTCACGAAACGCGAGTATTACAACAGTTATGGTCGCCCGAAGGGTTGATACAAATTGCTACAGCGAATGCTAATGCTAACGCGAATGCTAACGCGAATGCTAATGCTAACGCGAATGCTAACGCGAATGCTAACGCGAATCGTCTGTACCGCTGTCGCATTAAAGATGGTAAGACATTTAAAACTTTGCTAGGGGCGTGGCCTGTTACAATTGATATGAGCGAAATCATAAAAGAAAATGAATGTTATCAAATCTTACCCGAGGCGCAGCACGAATCTATTATCCAACACGTATATAAGTTGGCACCTACGAGTTCGGTTGAATGTATTATAGAGTATAAAAAGGATAGTGTTCACGATTGCTATTTATATATTTCCGACGTATCTACCACCCAAGAAGATATAATATATAAACCCGAGATTAAACAAGATATTATGCATATATTGTCGTTACTATGATACGTTTCAATTAGTTGAAAGTTATGTGCGATATATATAATAATGTTTTTAGCGATTTTTAAATGGACCTTAATATCATTATCTCTTATTTTCCTCATCCATTATTTATACACGTTTTTGATGAATACGCTAACGGTACCTAAATTAAAAGATTTAGTAAATAAACCTGCAGAGCAATACAAAGATATGTTTTCTACTATAACGAATGCGGCAAATACGAATTTAAAATATAAAGAAAGAGAGATGGAAGATGAACTCTCTTCTTTTTTGAATGATTTAAAAATGCCAACGAATGGAAAGGCACTACCGAATGGAAAGGCACTACCGAATGGAAAGGCACTACCGAATGGAAAGGCACTACCGAATGGAAAGGTAGGAAACGATTATAGCAGCGGACTTTATGATAAAAATAGTATTATACCCAACGTGAATGATGGTATCGGCGTAAGCATAAGCAATATCATAAGCAATGACAATAATACCATAGACCATAGTCTTGAACCGAATTTGGATAATTTAGTGGCGTCGAATGAAAACGATTTCAATTATGCGTCCTTATTAGCCGGCGGGTCCTTAATGACTTAAGTATAAAATAATATATAAAAAATAAATTTATATTATTTACTAATATTGTAAATGAGCAAAGCAACATTTTTATGTAATGACACGACGACGCCGCAAACGTTTACACCCCTTAATTATTGTAAATAACCAAATATGAACTTTTTCATTATTTATATATATATATAAATAATGAAAAAAAGGTCAAAGATTAACCGAAGGACACATAAAAAACGGCGCACAATAAGAAGAATACCAACAAGAACAAAAAATCATAAAAAACGGCGTATATTTAGGAACCAAATAATGAAGGGCGGAATGGATTCTATACCAATTATGGTTACGTGGGGTGATTTAGCACCGACAAATTTACCTCATAGTGACGAAGGTTTTTTTCAAAACTATGTCATTGAAAAAGTATTATCTAATGTTGAAAAAGGTTCTGTTTCGGATACATTAATTATATTCGCTCATCATAAAGACAGTGGTTTCTTAGTCGCAGTAAAATTATTTATTAATGATCATTCTGAAGACAACGAAAGATTTAATTATGAATCTTGTGTATATCAAAATGTAACTACACGTACTATAACCAATATTGTTCGATGGGTTAGTACTCAAAATTATACACATACACAATTTATCACAAGCATGTTGAGTAAACTTCCATCATCAGAAGAATTATTAAATAAAATTAATTTTTTATACTATGAAGTATATAAAAAAACGATTAGTTCAAGTATAACACTTATTATTAGTGAACGGCGTAAAACAACATTTAAATTTGGTGTTTTTTATCAACCCCTATCCAACGCCGATAAAAAAAATTTATTGTACCAAATTATATTTACGTTGTCACAACTAGAGGAATATGGTATTCAACATAATGATTTACATCTGGGCAATTTATTACTAGATATGGATCCAGTTGAAAAAAAAATTGGGTATTTGGATACGAACACTATTCCACATACGGTGAGAATATTACCCATTAAATATAAAGTATTATTTTTTGATTGGGATTTATCTTCATCTAATCAGTGTGGCGTGAATGCTTTTCTTAATTCTAATTTTTGCCCTAGTTATGGTATATGTAATGATAAAAATATACGCTTTGATATTTATACATTATTAAGACAGTATCAAATATCAGGAGATCCTGAATTTAACAAATTTAAGGAATATGCCGGAATTTTAGACGATGTTGCGGTAGATGTATCTTCTATATATAAAAGCAGTGATGTGGTTATTGATACCAGTCGTCAAGTCGCAGAGGCATTTAAATATAGAATGTGTAATTTAAATCCAGTGTTTGATTATACAATCACTAACCAAAAATGTATACCTTTTATTTCTGTTAGACCCTCTTTTGTATTGCCGCCTTCACAATTAATTTATCATCCTTATTTTAATGATTTGTTTGTGCCTTAAAATTCGTGTAAATGACTTAAGTATGGTTATAATAAAAATATATAAAGATTATTTATTATTATTATATAATCAATTCAACTACAATGTTTACTACTGCCGAAAAAAAAACATTATTAGAACGGTTACCACCATCTTTAGAACTTTCATATGAATCCAAACTCCATAAGAAAGTTCCCGCCGATTTGTTTTGGGTCATTCCCAAAGGGCAGAAATGTTTGGTATGGTATACCTACTTACACGACGAGAATGTCTGCCTGCTTATCTATTTAAATGAACGCGGTAATTATAGTGACGTCAAATTATTTCCGAGCGTCTTTTCTTCTGCGCTGGCATTAGGGACGATTTTATACGGGACCTTTTTCTTTGCGGAGCGCCAACCGTTTTTTACGTGCGAACAAATCCATTATTATAAAGGCACGAATCTTCAAAAACAATCCGTCGAAGCGCGATTAACCCTGATGTTTGATTTGTTTACCAAGACGCAGATTGGACAAGTGGCATATACCCCCGAGTTTTTAATTGTCGGATTGCCGGTCATTGCCGACACGTATGAAGCAGCGGAGGCAGTCTTAAATACTTTACCTTATCGAACTTATGGGATTGGGGCATATCGCTTTAAAAACATTGCGAATAAAACCGCGCCATCTGCTAGTATGCCAACCTCGCCGACTGCTAGTATGCCAACCTCGCCGACCATAATAACATCGCCGACCATAATGCCAACTGCTGCTATACCAACAATGCCGCGTTATGGTTACACCACGCCGACGAAATGTATTTTTAAAGTTAAAGCAGATTTAGCCGCCGATATTTATCATCTCTATTGTGCGGATAATATTTATTATACGACGGTTGCCGTTTCATCTTATAAAATGAGTACAACCTTAAATGCGTTGTTTCGGAATATTAAGGAAAATGCGAATCTGGATTTATTAGAAGAAAGTGACGATGAAGGAGAATTCGAAAATACTCAAATTGATCGGTTTGTCGATTTAGATAAAACTGCCTTCATTGAATGCGCTTTTAATAAAAAAACACAGAAATGGCAGTTATTAAATGTCGTTAAAAACGGACACGTAGAAGGTTCGTCGTCGTCGTCGTCGTCGTCGTCGTCCTTTTTATTAAGTCTTAAAGACGTAAAACAAATTGAAAATAAATAAAATATGGTTATATACTATATAGTATGTTTGCACCAGTGGTGGGTGGTAAACAACGAACGTATATGAAAACTAGCAGCAGAACTCGACGCCGCAGAATTTACGGCGGATGTGGTATGCCAACCTTTTCCCCAGCACTTTTTAAAGATGGCGATAATATGTCTACGGCCGGTTCAACACATCTTGCATTATCTCCCTTATTACGCGGCACGACCCAAATTGGCGGCGACGGTTATGGTTTTAATCCTAACGCCGGCGGATTATCGACGGCAACGGTTGCGGGTAGTTATGCGCCTTTTGCGCGGTACGAAGGTGTCGGTGGCAAGCGCAACCGTAAGAGCAAGCGCAGCAGTAAGAGCAGCAAAAGCAAGCGCAGCAGTAAGAGCAAAAGCGTACGTCGTGGTGGCAAACGCAGCAGCAGTAAGAGCAAACGCAGCAGCAGTAAGAGCAAATCATCCTCCGCAAGTTGGAATCAACGCGGGTGTGAAAAATATGGCGGGTCATTATTATTAGTTTAAACTACAAAATAAGGCAAAAAGGTCTAATAAATATATATGTGTAAAGTATATATTTATTTATACTAATCGATTAGCGTCATACCTGATTTTTCTTTGAGGTAGCGCCGACTACAGGTTTCCACCAATAAACCATTGGCATAAATCCCATAATTCATATAATAATTCTCGTGTTGTAAAGCAAGATGGTAGATGGTATAAGTGCCGGGTTTATTGTACACGGTTGCCCTTGAATCTACACACGCGGGTAAGCGGTATTTTCGGTCGGTGACATATATTTTTTTCAAGACTTTTTCGGTTTGTTTACGTTGGCGGTCATCCGTAAATTGATCCACGAGCAGTGAATGGGCACCGGTCAACACTAAATCCTCCAAAACCTCTGGATACTGAGAGGACGCACAGACATAGAGTTGGTTCTCAATACGTTCCGACAAACAATGATGGTGTATCGTTGAATGCCCGAGCATTTCAATTGGTTGGTACCCATGTAATAACGTTTTTACTAAATCGCCTTTACGTAATGTTTCAATCGGTTTATAACCATTCTTCGTCAAGATTTTCGTGCCCCGCAGAAAACAAGGAACGGGCGGTGGGTCGGTTGCTGGGTCAAAATAATTCATTAAGTAGGTAACGCCAGTACCGTCAACCATTGGCGTTAAGGTTGTTATAGGTGATGTCGTGTTATTTAATCCGAGTTCTCCATAATCATTCATTCCCGTTCCATAAACGGTGCCATCCGTCATTAACACGAGGGTATGGTTGTTACCGCACGCAATAGATAACGGCGTTTTGCCATAATACGTACCTGCGGAACCGCCGCTCGGGTCAACCATTGGCGTTAGAATCGGTTGGTTAGTTGTATTACCTAACCCTAATGACCCATAGTTTGATCCTGTGCCATAAATCGAACCATCTGTCATTAACACAATAGTATGTTGTTCTCCACACGCAATAAATGACGGTGTTTTACCGTAATACGTACCGACCGCGCCATAACTCGGGTCAACCATTGGTGTTAAGATGACGGAACTTCTATTGGTACCGAGTTGTCCATAAAAGTTAAAACCGGTTGCATAAAGTGTGCCGTCTGTCATTAAGACAATAGTATGAGCGTCACCGCACGCAATATATTTCGGGGTTTTGCCATAATACGTACCTACGGCACCATTACTCATATCAACCATTGGCGTTAAAGTTGATCTTTTATTGCCTGCGCCTGAAGTATTTAATCCGAGTTGTCCGTATTCGTTATTTCCAGTTCCATAAAGCGTGCCGTCGGTCATTAAGACAATAGTAGAATCGTAACAAGACAAAATATATTTTGGGGTTTTGCCATAATAGGTACCTACAGTGCCATTGCTCGGGTCAACCATTCGTGTTAATGTAGATTGATTATTTTCATTATTTAATCCGAGTTGTCCTACATTGTTAGAACCTGTTCCGTAAATAGAACCATCTATCATTAACACAATAGTATGTTCTTCTCCACACGCAATATATTTCGGTGTTTTGCCATAATACGTACCTACTAGACCATTGCTCGGATCAACCATTGGTGTTAAGATGATGGAACTTATATTGGTACCGAGTTGTCCATAACCGTTATACCCTGTTCCATAAACCGTGCCGTCGGTCATTAATAAAATGGTATGGTTAGTTCCACACGAAATATATTTCGGGGTTTTGCCGTAATACGTACCCGCGGCACCGCCGCTTGGGTCAACCATTGGCGTTAATGTTGTTTGCTGGGTTTGATTATTTAAACCGAGTTGTCCATAAAAGTTATCCCCCGTGCCATATATCGTCGTGCCTTTCATTACAATGGTAAAGTATCCCGTGGCATCTAGCAAATGCGTATAGTATTCAATACTTTCGGTAAAATAAATCAATTCAATATCTTCACTCGTGCTTTCCAGCACCCAGTCACCACCGTATTGTAGATTGCCGGTTTTATCATTCGATGCGCCGACAATAACGGTGGTTTCACGTGATAAAATGGCGAAATAATTGACCCACTCCGGATAAGCGAGGGTCGCACACGCTAAATAATCAATGTTTTTTATTTGAAATTGCCGGAGGAGGGAGATAATAAACTCGACATTTGCGCTATATGGACTGGCGGTCGCTGCCGCCTCTGTTGCCGTAAAAAAAGGCGCCTGCTCGATAAAGCGTTTAGGTCGTCCACTGCTTTCACTTGTAAACACAAGACCAAGACGGTCAATTGTTGTAAAGTTTTGTTCAAGTATTGCTAAAAGTTCTGCGCGGGTTGTATTATAGGAATAAAGAATCGGAAACGTATCCGCATTCACCGCGTCGACAAAAAGTTGCGCCTCCGGCACCGTCCGGTCAATCAGTAACACGTTTTTACAAGTGGATTTCGTGGTTGACATTTTATAATATGTAATATATTATATTTTATATTTTTTACATACTACATCGGCAATATTAAACATTTCCCTTTTTTAAATGGACGTCTATCATCATCGTCGTCGTCGTCATCCTCCTCGTTGTTGTCACCGTGGTCATCGCCATATTCGGTCGTCTTTTCTTTTTGTATGGTATTAATAAACTTGGCAGCAGCAGCAGCGAGGGTGTCTTTGCTGCTATTCGTATTCGTATGTGTAGCGGTACATTTTTTTGTACTAGTGCCTTTCGCTTTTGCTTTCGCAGTCATCGTCGTCCATTTATTTGCCGCGTATAAATCGCTTTTGGTATAAAGGATTGTATAAGTATTATCCGCGTAATATTTACGGCGTTTTTGCCATTGACTTTGAAATACCTCGTGAGAATCGACAATATCAAGCACGAGTGGTCGTGCGTGTTTTACGCGTAATATTCGCCCGACCGCTTGTACAATATCGGTTTTCGGGGTTGCGAGAATCAGTGTCGTTAAAGTTTTAATATCAAGTGCTTCTGATGCCATCGCATAAGTGGCAATAATCACTTGCCGTGTTTCGCTTTTTTTTAATTCGCTTTCTTTCATACCGCCGACATAGTATCCGACCGTAGCAATTTGACGGTGGGCAATCGCGTCGTGGAGATAGGTCAAGAGATTTTTATTATGCGCGAGAATCATCACTTGTTGTTCCGGCAATTCTTTTAATTCCGTCTGTAAGACTTGAAGAATAAACTCGCTACGCGGCGCAAATTCACAGAGTTTTGAAATCATTGTGCTATAAGCAGGATTACCGCGATAATCATAACACATCATATTAAACGCATTATCGTCCGAGATAAATTGGACGGCTTTCACTAAAACCTTATCCGTCGTATCGCGTTCTTCGCTGTAGACAATCTCACCTAAAAACATTTTAAAGACTTTTGTCAATCCATCTTTCCGCTGCATTGTCGCGCTCAACCCCAGCGTATATTTAGTAATGATTTTCTGTAATGAACGACTAAACACTTCTGACGAAATATGGTGGCATTCGTCGACAATCGTAAGACCAAATGTGTGGAATAACGTGTCGGGGTATTCTTTCATCGAGAGCGATTGTAGCATACCGATAACGATATCTTTGTTTTCAATATCGAGAATTTGTCCTTGAATGCGCCCGACACGAGCATTCGGCAAGAATTGAGAAATCCGCTCAATCCACTGATTTAGCAAAAACCCTTTATGGACGACGACTAAAGTTTTCTTTTTCAGTTCGGCGATGATTTTTAGGGCAATGACGGTTTTACCGCGTCCGCAAGGTATTTCGAGGAGACCTCCGCCGCCGCCGCCGTTGCTAGGGCCTGCTGCTGCTGCTGCTGCGCCTGCTGTTGCTGCTGCGCCTGCTGTTGCTGCTGCGCCTGCTGTTGCTGCTGCGCCTGCTGTTGCTACTACGCCGGCATTCTTTAAATAAATACTCACAATATTTAACTGGTAGTCGCGTAAATCGCCGGCAAAAGTAAGGTTAATATCTTCGCCGGCGGGTAGACGATTTTGTTCAGGTTCCCCGTAATGTTTTAAACCGTAATAACGTGGGAGGTAGAGTTTTGCATCGGTTTCACGAAAAATCGGAAATGCGGGTGGTTGAATTGGCGATTTAGGGATATACGGGCGGACCGTCAACTCATCTTTTATGGTCCGACGTTCTTTTAATTCCAAACATTCTTTATAAATGGTATATCCTTTAGCGCCGATATAAGTGCTTATGCCCGCGGGTGCTGGTGCTGCTGTCGCTTGTGCTTGTGCTGCTGTCGCTTGTGCTGGTACTGCTTGTGCTTGTGCTGCTGTCGCTTGTGCTTGTGCTGCTTTCGCTTGTGTTTGTGCTGCTTTCGCTGGTGCTTGTACCGGATTCATTTGTATTATTTAGATTTAATATAATTCTCTCTATCTATTCAATTTTATCATTATACATAAAGAGATAATTCTTCATTCTCAAGAAAAAAGATATATATATATGATATAAATGCAACCACTCAAAACTTCATTCAATACGCTTATTTCGCAAAAACCTTCACAATTAGTTTTAGGTATATTTTTTATTCTGTATATCCTTCTACAAATTAACACGCCAGCATTTGTCGCTAGTTATGTGGATACGATGTACGGCAAAATCGTTATTGTAATTTTAGCCGCGCTCGTTTTTATGAAAACTAATCCCGTGATTGGTATTTTAGGTCTGATTGTCGCCTACCAAATCATTAAAACTGCCACTATTACGACGGGTACTTATGCGATGCAGCATTATTTGCCGTCCGAGGAAATTAAAATGGCAGATATGGAAAAGTTTAATCAAGATAGAGGTAGTTTAGAAGAAGAAATGGTAGATAAAATGGCACCGTTAGTGATTCATAACGGCGATTCAAATCTCAACTATAAACCAATTCTCGATGACCACCACGATGCAGCGTCACTGGATGAGATGACGGAATTATAAAGTATCAACAAGTATCAAGTATAGGTAACACTATATGTAAAAAACATATAGTATTATATATATCGTATTAATTATATATCGTATTAATTATTGGTTTTTGACCAGCGTAACATCCGTTTTTACACTAAAATGGTCAGACTTTTCCGAGATTTTGCGGATAATATAAATCGCAATTTTCCAAATAATGAACATCATTATTGCCCCTACAATCAGTTTAACGAGCGTCATATCAGTTATCGCTTTTATCGTGACATTGTCGAGTATTGATTTCGGGTCAAGTAGTGATAACGGTACTAAGACTTCACCATCGTCGCCGGTCGGGCGGCAATCAATGTATACTTCGCCTTTATTCGGCGGAACGGGTCCATTCGCGTTATAAAATAATCCAGACGTATTTGATGTAGTGGTTGTGATAGTATGAGCAGTAATGACGCGTTTTAAGATATTAAAGGCACTCGGCGAAATTGCCGTCGCATCGTCTTGATGAAAAACAATATAATCAGCATCATTATCGCAATTATCATACGGCATTGTGCCCGTATACGAAAAATACGGTTCCATTGGCACAAACTTGCCTAAATTAAAAGACGGGTTATTAAGCGCGGTAGTACCGTCGACGGAATTTGCGTCGGTTGCGACAGATGACATCACCGTATCAAAAAAATCAACACTATCCGAGGTTGAGATCGTTGAAGTAACCAAAGGAATACACACTAATAACGTTTTATTCGCGGTCGAATTTGTATGCGAAATGATCATTTCGGCGGCAGCAGATGTGTTGGCAAAGGTGTGTAAAGAAGGACAATAAATGCGGACTTCAGTGACATCGTATTTGTTCGAATTATAATTGACTGGCGGTGTGGAGACATTCTCGACCTTCCACTGTAAATAACTACCTTTGTTTGTTATCATTAAATTAGTAGGAGAGTAAGTGAAAGTATAGGAACAATTTAAATTACATATATTGACCGTGTTTTTTGTAATATTGATTGGTGCGGTCGCATTAGTACACGACATATTTCTATTAATAGTATACTATATTATAATATTAATATTTCGGGCATTAAGCATTTAAAATATATATAAATACGCATAGACCATAAATAAATATATATCTTTTTTATATAGGATGAAATTATCCAGAAATAAAATAGCAAAATTGCTAAAAACTGGAAATCAAAGTCGAAGACGGTTTCGGAGTAAAAGTTTAACCAACAAGGATTTGATTTTAGACGTGAATACGAGCAGGAATAATACGTCGCTCACGCCGTCGCCGGCAAAGACGAAAGCAAAAACAGCAGCAAAGACGGAAAAAAAACATAGACAGAGTATGAAGAAAAAACGCCGCGGTCTGAATTTGCGGTATAAAACGTTGAAACGCTGGTGGCGACAACGGGGGGGTTCCCCAGAAGAATCCGACCAAATAAAAACATTCATCAAATCCATTCTCAACGGTACAAAATGTGAATTCATCGATGTCGCTTTTGTGCCGCATTTGACGACATATATCAACAGCGATGCTAAATACACAAAATCGTATATCTCTATATCCCCGACGGATGAGGCATTTATGGGATTTCCATATCCACAACAGACACCTAAAGCAACATCGACCGATAGAAAAAAATTTGAAGAAGGATTGGGTAGTGCTCCAACTGCTGGCGGTGGTGCTATGAGTGGCGGTTTACCTTTAATGAAGAATTCATTAGATAAATTAAAAGATATAAAGACCAATCTTGATAAATTAAATGAAAAAATAGGTCAATATAAAACTTTTTTTGATATTAGTTTAAATGACTATTCGCAGAATAATGATATTAGTTTAAACGAAATATTTGGTAGTAATGGTCAGGATAAATTACATAACCGTGAATTATTACAAAAAATATTAAAAGAAGGAAATATCGTATATGAAAAAGATGTTTTCGTAAAAACGTATGGTAAAGATAATACGAAAATAAAGCGCGATGTATTCGATAAGGGTGATTACAAATTTTTTAATGAACTTATAAATATGAAAGGTACTGAGTGGGATGCTAATGTAAATAAAAAAAGTGGTTTATTATCTAAGCAAAATTTGTTTGATTTACTAACAAAAATTGCAACTCGAATGAACGATGTCGATGCTGGTCCAAATGCGGGTTTAGAAGTAACAAAAAAAATTGTAGAATCAATTACACAAATAACTCTTGAGAATATAAAAAAAAAATCATTTTTAGGAATCATTGCGTTATTTTTATCAATATATACCGGATTTAATAAATGTCAAGAAGATTTTGATGAATGGAAGAAAAATTATAATGGTGTTAAAGATACGATTGATATACAAAAAATATACCAAGAAATTGAGAATACACTGGCCAAGTATAAAACGCAATTTGATGATGGAACTATTGGCGGGATAAGTGAAATACGCACCACTGCAGCAACTACGCAAATGAATACAGAAATAAATGAAGCAAAAGAATTAACGACTAAAGCAATTATGAATAACCCAACTACAAATTTAACATTAATTGAAAAACTTAAAATCAAATATTATTTACAGTATTTGGCGTATAGTTTTATTGTGCCAAACGAAATTTTAAAAGACGAAATTAAGAAAAATCAATGTATAAATGTCTTGAATAAAATCAAGAATATTGTCACGAAGAATCCGATTGCTATTCCTGTTGTGGCGCCAGCGCTAGTATCAGAAGGAACAGTGCAAGCAGCAGTAGAAACACCACAAATAAATGCTGCGTCGATCGACGCACTGCTTATATTATTTACTGATGAATCGATTAGTGGTGATGTTATGATTGCTAGAAAAAATAAACTAACCGAATTGCTTACTCCCAAAGGAGCAATATATGAAGCAATATACATTTTAGAAGCAAATTTAAACTTTTTGAGAGCAAAAATGGTGAGTAATGGAAGTGTTACAAAAACAACAACTAACATATATGAATTATTAGATTATGTAATAGGTAATAAAGATTTAAATAATATGTATCAACGTCAAGGTGGCGGCGGGGTACAAGAATTCGATTCGACCAAAGATGATGAACTTATTAATAGTTTTTATAAAACATTAACGGATGTAATAATCGATAAAATCAGTAAAGTTCAAAGTACTGATAAAGCAACTATAGAAGGTATAGTTGCCAAGGCGCCGCCACCAAAACAATTGTCAGGACCACAACAACAAAGAGAAACCTCACAACGTTCAATGTCAGATTCAGTACAACCATCAGGAAAACCATCAGCAGAAATAACATCCATTCGAGAAGAATCCGTCCGAAATCAGCAGATAAGCAGGAATATGAATAGTTCCTCCCAAGTCGCCTCCGCATTAACCGCCTCTGCTAGTGCCGCCTCTGCTAGTGAACAAGCGCCCGGCGAAATCGTAGGTTTAACGTTGCAAAATGGTCCATCCAGTGATGTGATTCTTAAACTTAGAGCAATACCGCCACAAGCATGGGCGTCGACTACATATAACACCACGGAAGGAAATATTCGTAATTTGGGCGCAGATATGATGGGCAGCAATGATTGCGACAATACACACGTCTTGCTTGATATATTACGGACCGAAAAAGCGCTGGATGAGATAGAAGTAAAACTTAACCCTATTAACCCAAACCTTCTCGTTTTAACAGCGAACCCACTCGACGCGGCAGCAAAAGATGACATAAAAAATCAATTAGATGAGTTAAACCCGATGATTGAAAAGTTTAGAAAATATTTAGAGGTGCTTAAAAGTTCAGAAAACAAACAAGGCGGAGGCGGGCAGGTGGGGGGTAAACGAACTGCGTTTAATCAAGTGCCCAATAAAGAAGAAATTCAATCATTGCTCGAGTATATTAATACAAAAACTGATTTGGTTGTTGATGGTAAAAAACCAACATTTGAGGAAATATCACCCAAATTAGTCGTTGCTAGTAAAGATTTTTTTGATAATTCCGATAATTTAAACAAATGGAAAGAAAAAGATTCGACGATGACTGCGAACCCAATAACAACAAAAAATTTATATATTAAAATATTCAACCTTATTTTTAAATCAGAATTATTTAAAAACCAGTATGATACTTTTACAATATCATCTATGAAAGATTTAATTTCTAGTTTGTTTAATTTTTTTACTAGTAAGTCGGAAAAAGGTGATAAAGTAGATAACACATTTTCCGGACTTTGGACGGAAATGTTAAAACAATCAATGGCGAAAAATGATCCTAATGCTGGAAAAATTAAAGGTTTAGAGGAAAAAATCGCACAATTAGAAAAAGACCTCGCCAAGGCAAAGAAACAAATCGCACAATTAGAAGGACAAATAGCAACCCTCACCGCACAACAAAATGAAAAACAAAGAGAAATCGATCAATTAAAAGCAGCAACAGCAGCAGCAGAAGCAAGAGCAGCAAAAGCACAGGAAGATATAAATCTATTAACGGCGGATCAAAATACAAAAAAAACCCAACACGATGCGGCATTAAAAGCATTAGAAGAGGCAAAGAGTAAGATTAAATCCGACTTAGAAACATTAAAATCTTCAACAAATCAAACTGACAAAAATAAAGCAGCAGAATTACAAAAATTAAATGATAAAAACGCAGAATTAAATAAAAAAATAACAGAAGAAAACGAAAAGTTTCAAAGAGAAAATGCAACATTAAATACACAATTAACAGCACTACAAGCACAATTAGAACAAAAAAACACAGAAGCAGAACGATTAAATGCAACAAATGCCGCATTAATAAAAAAGAAAGAGGATGAATTAGCAAAAATTAATCAACAAATGGCGGAACTTCAATCACAAATCGACGCAGCAAACTCAACAAATACAAAATCAAGCGCAGAGATGGAGGCGTTAAAGAAACAACTTGAAGCAAGTCAAGAGGAGTTAGGAACGACCAAAAAAACCCTTGAGACGACAAAAGTAGAACTTGACGTAAGTAAGGGACAGTGTGAAAGAAACGACGCAAAAGTAAAAGAATTAACCCAAAAACTCGCAGATAAAGATAAACTGCTTGAGAAAAATCAGCAAGACCTCGATAAATTGGAAAAGGACAGTTTAAATTTTAAAATGGGCATTATTAAATTATTAGAATATCATATAGAAAGATATGAGGGGTTTCTAACCAAAATAAAGAGTGATGCTGCTACTGCGGTTGAGGTTCTGCCTGAATCTGCTAGTAATCTTAAGGTTGAATCTACTACTAACTCTAATGTTGAATCTACTGTTGAACTTGATGATAAATCTACCAAAAGTAAACTCGGCGATGGTAACACCCCTTCTTCATAGGGTAAAAACCCTTAACACAATTTCAAGCAGCGGTTACTACCTAAAATCCCCCAAAAAACTATATCATATATATAAATAAATATATATGAATAAAAATCTAGATGCTATTCGGGAGATAGCGTAGCATTTGGTTATCGTATGCCGTGACTTTAAAAGCGTCATTATACCCTTCAACAAATACCGTATCGCCATTATATAAATTATCGCAACCGTATTCGTCTGTACAACTGCGTCCTTTAAAAGTAATTGGTAATTTAATCATATTATTTTTATCATTCATTGTATAAAAATTCCATTTATCTCTCCGCGTGAATAATGGACGACCCATCAACGGCAAGATTGTTTCTTCTTTGCCGTTTAAACGCGTGAGAATACCGACTTGCCGATATTTGGCATTATCGCATCCTTGTGTCGAAATATTAATCGGCACTGTGCCGCGGATATCGCCGCCGCCGCCAGTAAAACAGCGGTCGTCGCGTAGCGGTGCTTGATACGGGTCTAAAAAGACATCGCCGCCGCCTTGGTTCGTGTTGTTGTTGTTGTTGTTGTTTGCTGGTGGTAGCATATAGATTGAGGATGCGGACGCCGAGGACGCCGCCGCCGCTGCCGCTGTTCGTGACCGCAGTATGTATACCCAAAGACCAATCACGACGCCGATAATACAAAAGAGCGTAATAGTGATATTTTCAATACAAAGCACGCCGGGGGGACAACGACGCGGCATGATGTATAATATATTATGTGAATAATATGTTATATTTTATATGTTATATTTTTTTATGCTATAATTTATATGCGGCCTTACTTGCCTTTGCAGGTGCTGCGGCCTTACTTGCCTTTGGTCATACCTTCGCTTTTCTGCTCGGGTTTGATTAAAGTCGCAGCATTACCGCCGAACCCCGTTATGCGTTGTTGAATACCGGACATCATTTTCGAGATATTGCCGACATCTAAATTGCTTAACATTGACGCGGCCTTATCCATCATCGGGGCAATTTCCTTAATATTGCCCATTAGTTTTTGCTGTTTTTCGGCTAAACGGGTTGTTTCTTCCGACATATTGCGGATAGCATCCGAACTTAATAATTTATCTAAATTATCGTATGCCGTTTCCAAGGTCGCCGCATAATCGACTTTTGGTTTATGGCGGGCACTATCATCTTCATCGGGCGTAAACTCAGCAGGACTTAACTTTTGGGTAAACTTTTCTGTTTTCGTAGTTTTCGTTTTAGTCCCATCGACGACGGTTTTACTAGCAGTCTTTTTTACGCGTTCGGTATGTTTTGACTCGTCTTTTGCTGGTGCTGTTGTTGTTGTTGCTGTTTCTTCTGCTGCTGTTTCTGTTTTTTTTTCTGCCGCCTCTTCATCTTCAACACCATCTTTCATTCCTTCTTGGACCCGTCCACCGAGCATTTTAATTTGAATCAGGAAGAACGTACTGAGAATGGATGTCAGTAATATGATGCTCATATTTTTACTAAAGTAAGAAGCGATGAAACCAATAATGATGAAAAAAGCAACCGCATCTAATTGTTTTCGCATTAAAAAATAAAATAAACTTGCGCCACTCGCAAATGACACTAAATACAAGACATTACGGTTTTTTAATACAAATGACAAAGAGTCCATATTCATTTTTTTACTACTGCCGCGTTTCATCTTAATTATATATATATATACTGGTACAAAAAAATGTAATATTATAAAAATGTAATATCATTTATATAATAGTTTTTTTGTATTATTTTACAGTGTTTTTTATTTTCTTAGGCGGCGCATTCTGAATCCCTCTGTATCACTCTTGGTCAATGCCGCTAACGCTGCTGCTGCCTCATCTTTCTCCTCCTCTTCATCTTCTACGCCGTCCATTCCTTCTATTTTATCTTCCTCCTCCTCTTCTGCTGCCTCCTCCGCCTCTTCGCCGTCCATTCCTTCTTGGACCCGCCCACCGAGCATTTTAATTTGAACGAGGAAGAACGTACTAAGAATGGATGTCAGTAATACAATAATCATATTTTTACTAAAGTAGGAAGTGATGAAACCAATAATGATGAAAAAAGCAACCGCATCTAATTGTTTTCGCATTAAAAAGTTAAATAAACTTGCGATGGCCGCAAATAACACTAAATACAAGACGTTACGGTTTCTTAATAGAACCGACAAAGAGTCCATACTCATTTTTTTACTACTGCCGCGTTTCATCTTAATTATATATATAGGATGGCAAAAAAAATATAATATTAATAAAAATTGAAATTATTTATATGATATTCTTTATATGAAAAAACGAGTGGAAATGGCACCGCAAAACGCAGTAGCACCGCAAGACGCAGTAGCAAAGCAAAACATAGTAGCACCGCAAACCATAGTAGCAAAGCAAAACGCAGTAGCAAAGCAAAACGCATTAGCAATATGTGAACCTTTTCATCCAGACTTACACGGACAAGACGAAAATAGTACCCCGAATATAGACCGGCATTTCTTAATATATACGACTATTACCTTGGCCGAGTTTTATAGCAATGAGTATAAATCCGAAGAAATCAGTCTTCGCCGGCACCGAAAAGCAATTACGTTGATGCGAATGATGGATGGTGATGATGATAATAATAATAATAATAATAATAATAATAATAATAATAATAATAATAATAATAATAATAATAATAATAATAATAATAAACATCCAGTCATACGCAATTATAAGCATCTCGCGCAAAAAAGTCTTTGCCTAGAAATCATCCGCGCGGATGAACTACAGCCTGGGCAAGAAGCAGTCGCATATTTGAAAACATTTTGGTTACGGATTGTACAACGTTGTTGGAAAAAAGTATTCAAACAACGCAAAGCAATATTAAAAGGTCGTATGTCGATACGAACACAGCAGGAACATATGCGAACGGGACAGTGGCCGCCGCATTTACGCTATTGGCCGCCATTTCGTCTAAACTTGGCGAATTAGAAAAAGATAAATAAAAAGAAAAGATTTTATTATTTATTATTTATTATTTTATAGCGTATCCACCGGTTTATTTTTGGGGGATTTTTTTTTCCTGCTTCTTTTCGCTTTTTTTACGGGGGGACTATAAGTAAATCCTCCGCGATATTTTTTACCAATTCCGTTCTTCTTCTTCTTATTTGAACGATTTTTTCGCGACCGTTTCATTGTTTTACACCCACAGGATGAACTCGATAAAAACCGTTTTAATGTTTTTAATATATTTTTTGTCATAATGATGCGTATATAATATATAAATATAATATTATAGTATCAAAAAATTATAGTATCAAAAAATTATAGCATCAAAAAATTATAGCATCAAAAAATTATGAGACGGATATTTGCGAAGCAGGTAATTTGGTTAACCCTAGTTTATTCAAAACAAAGTTTCTAATATAGTCGTCGTCATTACCCCAATTAGTATAATCTACGCCCGCAATTGTGATTAAACGATGGTCAATCGGTTGTTCCGTTTCGTCAAACAGTAATACGCCGATTGTTACACTATTATACAAGCGGATCTGATTTACTTCAATACGAATCGAAGTAATCGTACTGGTTTTAACTAAAGTATAAGGTTCAATGGGCACGTTATTATCTTCGTTCATTATCTTATATCTTATATCTTATATTTTTTTTTATTTAAATACTTTTAATTTTTTTGCTAAATCTTTAATTTCATTATTAATACGGGATTTATTCGGTTGGTCTGTCACGATTTTTAATAAACGTTGTAATGCCTTAATTTGTTTTATTAGATTTTTTTTAATGTTTTGAAAATATAATTTATGTTCGTCAATAACGACTTGTAAATACGGATTATATTTCACATTCACGAGACATTCTTTATACCGTTTCAGTAGATTTTGTGTCGAATGGTCGATTTCTTCGTGTATTTTTAAAAAATGTTGGTCCATACGAGCGATATGACTCATCGAGGTGAATATAATATAGGATTATATAATATATCGAGAGGATTCTATAATATATAATAGAATTAAATATTAAATATATTGCCTATTATTATTTAGGAAAGGTCGATGAGTAGTATAAATAAGAACAGTACATCTGGAAATGTAGTAGAGACCGCGGAACCCTTGCTGACGGAAACCGATGCGCGTTTTGTAATGTTTCCTATCCAAGATAACAATATTTGGGCAATGTACAAAAAACAGATTGATTGTTTTTGGCGGGCGGAAGAGGTCGATTTATCAAAAGATTTAGCGAGTTGGGCACTACTCAATCCCGATGAAAAAAAGTTTATTAAAATGGTGATTGCGTTTTTTGCGGCGTCGGATGGTATTGTCTTGGAAAACTTGGCAGTGCGGTTTATGCGCGATGTACAATTAAGCGAAGCACGAGCGTTCTACGGTTTTCAAATTGCGATGGAAAATATCCACTCGGAGATGTATTCGTTATTGATTGATACCTATATTAAAGACACGACCGAGAAAACGCAGTTATTTAAAGCCCTCGAGTATTTTCCGTGTATTAAGAAAAAGGCAGATTGGACTCGGCAATGGATAAACTCTGCGACGGATTCTTTTGCTACCCGTTTAATTGCGTTTGCGTGTGTCGAAGGGATATTTTTTTCGGGCGCATTTTGTTCCATCTTTTGGTTAAAGAAACGCGGTTTAATGCCGGGTTTGACCTTTAGTAATGAACTGATATCCCGCGACGAAGCATTACATACCGAGTTTGCGGTGCTGTTGTACCGGAAATTATTACATCCGTTACCTAAACAAATGGTATACGATATTGTTCGCACGGCAGTAACAATTGAGCAAGAGTTTATTTGCGAGGCATTGCCGTGTCGTTTAATTGGTATGAACGCAAAACATATGAACCAGTATATTGAATTTGTGGCAGACCGGTTAATTCTTCAACTGGGTTATGATGCTATCTATAAAACGTCAAATCCGTTTGATTTTATGGAGATGATTTCGATTGAAGGGAAGACCAACTTTTTTGAAAAGCGGGTAGGGGAATATGCGTTGGCGACCAAAACGCAGTCGGAGGATGTCTTTGATTTCACTGCCGCATTTTAAAATATTGAAAGTTTTTGTCTATTATTATAATTTATGTCTATTATTATAATTTATGTCTATTATTATAATTTATGTCTATTATTATAATTTATATGATAAATTATGATATGGTATGATATGGTATGATATGATTTATTTATGGTGTCGTATTTTTCGGGTAGAACGGCGTTGGTTATGTTTACGTCCATAATGTTTACGCCTAGTTCTTTTTTTTATTTTATTCTTAATACTTATACCATTATTAATACTTAATTTATGTCCGCCAGTAATTTTATTATTTTTTGACATAGTTAATAATTTGTCTGATACCGTTTTAAAATCTTTATTATTAAATTTCTTACCATAATTTTTTGAAAAGTTCTTTAAAAATGTCTTAGCGACGTTTTGCCGTGCCTTAGTAAGTTTTTCAAAAAATATAATATAACTTTTTATTTTGTCTAGGTATTCGGGATTATTAAACACTTCATCCATTTTTTCAATTTTTATACCCAGCACACGAAATAAAAAACTCGCATTTCCCCAATCGCTTTTTGAACCGCAAAGTAATGGTTCGATATATTTTTTTATCAGTGGATGGTTTTTTATGGAATTATCGATTTGTGGCGGTTGTTTAATTAAGTTAAAGGGAAATAAATTATTATTTTTGTTTGACGCATCATCGACTACCCGTGAACTACGTCCAAAATCAATAATAATCGCACGTCCTTTAATGCCGTTTTTATTGCCGAAATAATTTGTATCATCAGGATTAACCATCACATTGCCGTGATGTGCGTCGTTATGTGTTATGCCATATGTCCCACATAAACGAGCAAACTCCCACGCCGAAATAAGCATGTACATATTATAGTTATCACGATATTTTTCGTGTTGTATTAAATCCGCCAAAGTGAAAAAATTATCTAACATTTCCATCGAAATAAATGAAATACTTTCAAAGTTAAAATAATTGTCTAATACTTCAATATCGAATTCGGTTTTTGGATTAAATGTATCGCTTTTTGTCAATAATTTGTGTAAATTATTTTTATCTTCTTGGTTTAAACCAATTTGATATGTAATAATGGCAGGACAGATGGGTTCGCACGGCGATAATTCATCGATAAAACTACGATTGTAAATATCTTGATGTAATTCAATTTCGTTAATTAACGTTTCTGCTGATGTTAATTCTTTTAAATTATTTTCCGTATTTTTATCCATACCTACGTTTTTATCCATACCTACGTTTTTATCCATAGCAAATGGATTTAACTTTTTTTGTTTTAAAAAACTACGGGTGGGTATTTCGATATAATTGCTTTTATTTGTTGACGATGTGTGTAAAAATATTTTTAATAACATTTTTTTTACTGGAAGATTAAAGTTGTTAGAACGCATGGATTGATATGGTGATTTAACGCCTTCTTTTAGTTCACATACTAAAGTAATACACGACACACTATCATCGGTTAATATCGAACATGTCTTTAGGTTATCCATAAAAAAATTAAATGCCTCTTTTGGTGGTTTATTTTTATATAAATTAGAGGCACGAATGCCACCAATCATTGTTTCAATCATAATATATACTATACTATGATATAATTTTGTAAAATATATAAATATTACAATTTTTTATATTCTTTAATTATATAATGTCCACATGGGGAACTATATGGAATGTAAATAGTGTGCCTATTGGCGTTGGTTCAATTGGTCCTACAGGTCCAACTGGTCCTTTAGGTTCTGGTGGAGGGAGTAGCGGTGGAACTGGTGGTACTGGTCCGACTGGTCCGCGTGGTGCGACTGGTGCGACTGGACCAACTGGAGCGAGAGGCATTACGGGTCCAGATGGTAGTCAAGGAGGTTATACAGGTTATACAGGTTATACAGGAAAAACAGGCGCAACAGGTAATACAGGCGCCACAGGCAATACCGGCGCTACAGGCAATACCGGTAATACGGGTAATACAGGCGCAACCGGTGCAACAGGCAATACAGGCGCAACAGGAAATACGGGCGCAACAGGCAATACGGGCGCAACGGGTGCTAGCGGCAATACAGGCAATACTGGTAACACCGGCGCAACTGGAAAAACAGGTGCTACTGGTGCAACCGGTAACACAGGCAATACAGGCGCAACGGGTGCTACTGGCAATACAGGTGCTACTGGCGCAACCGGTAACACAGGTAATACAGGCAATACTGGTGCCACGGGCGCAACCGGTGCTACTGGCGCAACAGGCGCTACTGGCGCAACAGGAAAAACAGGAGCAACCGGCAACACAGGCAATACAGGTAATACTGGCGCAACCGGTGCTACTGGCAATACAGGTAATACTGGCGCAACCGGTGCTACTGGTAATGCTGGTGCTACAGGCAATACAGGCGCAACCGGTGCTACAGGTGCAACCGGTGCTACAGGCAATACTGGTAATACAGGCAATATAGGCAATACTGGTGCCACAGGAAAAACAGGAGCAACTGGTAATACAGGTAACACAGGTAACACAGGTAATACAGGCAACACAGGCGCAACAGGAAAAACAGGAGCAACCGGTAATACCGGCAACACAGGCAACACAGGTAACACAGGCAACACAGGCAATACAGGTGCCACAGGAAAAACAGGAGCAACTGGTAACACAGGCAATACAGGCAACACAGGCAACACAGGTAATACAGGTGCAACGGGTCCAACCGGTGATACCGGCGATACTGGCGCCACTGGCAATACAGGCAACACAGGTGAAACAGGTGAAACAGGCGCAACAGGCGCTACTGGGGACAAAGGCGCAACAGGACCTACGGGAAGTGCTGTACCCGGTGGACCAACAAATTCGATTCAATACAATAATGGAATGGGTGGTATTACTGGATCCGATAAATTATTATACAATAATTCAACGACCAAAATGATTCTGAATGGAACTTTTTCTACACAAACAATCGATTTTAGTGCGAGTTCTATTGCCATCACACAATTAAATAATGTTAATAGACAAGGCAGCAATTCTGTCGCCATTGGTTTTAACGCAGGTAAATATAATCAGGGAAGCGAAAGTGTTGCTATTTCCTCGTCGGCAGGTTTTACCGGTCAAGGTCAATCTTCTATCGCAATTGGCAATTCTGCTGGATTATCTAACCAACAAGAATATTCTATAGCATTGGGTTATCAAGCGGGTCAGACTTCGCAACAAACGAATACAATAGCAATTGGTTTTCAGGCCGGTCAATTAACTCAACAGGGTAATGCGGTTGCGATTGGTAGTAGTGCTGGTAAAACGAGTCAACAGATTAGTGCGGTTGCGATTGGTACTAGTGCTGGTACAACGAGTCAACAGAGTAGTGCGGTTGCGATTGGTGGTAGTGCTGGTACAATTAGTCAACAGACTAATGCGGTTGCGCTTGGACTTAACGCAGGCAATATAACACAAGGTTCTAGTGCGGTTGCGATTGGAAGTAGCGCAGGGAGAACGAGTCAGAGCAGTAATGCTGTCGCGATTGGTAACGCTTCCGGAAACACGAGTCAGAACAGTCATGCCGTTGCTATTGGTACAAACGCGGGCAATTCAGAACAAGGTATTAGTTCGGTCGCAATTGGTAACGCTGCCGGAAACACGAGTCAGAGCAGTAATGCTGTCGCGATTGGAGTTAATTCAGGTATTTCGAATCAGAACAGTAATGCTGTCGCGATTGGAGTTAATTCAGGTAGTTCGAATCAGAACAGTAATGCTGTCGCGATTGGAAGTAGCGCAGGGAGAACGAGTCAACAGGGTAATGCTGTCGCGATTGGGAATGCTGCGGGTAGAACGAGTCAACAGGGTAATGCGGTCGCCCTTGGTAACAGTGCTGGTAATTTGAATCAGGGGACGAGTGCAATTGCCATTGGACAAAATGCTGGTAACATAGATCAAAGCAATAATGCTGTCGCGATTGGTAACTATGCGGGTAGAACGAGTCAGAACGTTGCTGCGGTCGCGATTGGAGTAAACACCGGCAATAGTAATCAGGGCACGAGTGCCGTTGCCATTGGACAAGGTGCTGGTAACATAGATCAAAGCAATAATGCTGTCGCGATTGGAAATAGCGCGGGCAGAACGAGACAACAGGGTAATGCGGTTGCGATTGGAGTAAGCGCAGGTTTTTTAAACCAAGGCGAAGTTAGTGTGACAATTGGGTCTGCGGCGGGTAAATACAATCAAGGGTCTAATAGTGTAGCTATCTCCGAATACGCAGGTTATACCGGTCAAGGCAACAATGCCGTCGCCATTGGTACAGGTGCTGGCGGAAACAATCAAGGTGTAAATAGCGTTGCCGTCGGTCGAGCGGCGGCCAATACTAGTCAAGGCAGTAATGCTGTCGCGATTGGTGTACGTGCTGGTGCTTCAAATCAAGGCATTAATGCCGTCGCGATTGGTCGATATGCGGGTTTGACCGGACAAGGTGCAAGTTCTATTGCCATTGGGTTTAATGCGGGTGTTACAGGACAAGGTGCACATTCCATCATTTTAAATGCTACTGGCGTGAGTACAACTAATTCAACTGCCAATACATTTACTGTGAAACCTGTCAGAGCAGTACTTGCGGTTGATAGTAGTTATTCTTCGATGTTTTATAATACCACCACAGGTGAAATTGTCTCGGGACCAGGTAGCGGCGGCGGCGGTGCGATGGGTGCCACTGGCAATACTGGTGCCACGGGCCCAACCGGTGCTACTGGCAACACTGGTAACACAGGCAACACAGGCAACACTGGCGCAACCGGTGCAACAGGTAATACAGGTAATACTGGTAATACTGGTAACACAGGCGCAACCGGAAAAACAGGAGCAACTGGCAACACAGGCAATACAGGTAACACAGGTAATACTGGTAACACAGGCAATACAGGTAACACAGGCAATACTGGTAACACAGGCAATACAGGTAACACAGGCAATACTGGCAACACAGGCAATACTGGTAATACAGGTAATACTGGCGCAACCGGTGCTACAGGCGCAACTGGCAACACAGGTAATACAGGTAATACAGGTAACACAGGTAATACTGGTAATACAGGCGCAACCGGTGCTACTGGTAATGCTGGTGCTACAGGCAACACAGGCAACACAGGTAATACTGGTAACACAGGTAATACAGGCAATACTGGCGCAACCGGTGCTACTGGTGCTACTGGTAACACTGGTAACACTGGTAATACAGGTAATACAGGTAACACAGGCAATACAGGTAACACAGGTAATACAGGTAACACTGGCGCAACCGGTGCGACAGGCAATACAGGTAATACTGGCAATACAGGCAATACAGGCAATACAGGTAACACAGGTAATACTGGTAATACAGGCGCAACCGGTGCTACTGGTAATGCTGGTGCTACAGGTAATACAGGTAATACTGGTAACACAGGTAATACAGGCAATACTGGCGCAACCGGTGCTACAGGCAATACAGGAAATACAGGCAATACAGGAAATACAGGCAATACAGGTAACACAGGCAATACAGGTAACACAGGCAATACAGGTAACACAGGCAATACAGGTAACACAGGTAATACTGGCGCAACCGGTGCTACAGGCAATACTGGTAACACAGGCAATACAGGAAATACAGGCAATACTGGCGCAACCGGTGCTACTGGTGCTACTGGTAACACTGGTAACACAGGTAACACAGGCAATACAGGCAACACTGGCAACACTGGCAACACAGGTAATACAGGTAATACTGGTAACACAGGTAACACAGGCAATACAGGTAACACTGGCAATACAGGCAATACAGGCAACACCGGCAATACTGGCAATACAGGTAACACCGGCAATACAGGCAATACAGGCAATACTGGCAATACAGGTAATACTGGTGCAACCGGTGCGACTGGTAATACAGGCAATACAGGTAATACTGGTAATACAGGCAACACAGGTAATACAGGTAATACAGGTAACACTGGCAATACAGGCGCAACCGGTGCGACAGGCAACACAGGTAATACAGGTAATACAGGCAATACAGGTAACACTGGTAACACAGGCAATACTGGTAACACAGGCGCAACCGGTGCTACTGGTAATGCTGGTAACACAGGCAATACAGGCAATACTGGCGCAACCGGTGCTACAGGTAATACTGGTAACACAGGCAATACAGGTAACACAGGCAATACTGGCAATACCGGCGCAACGGGTGCTACTGGTAATGCTGGCGCTACAGGCAACACAGGCAATACAGGCAATACAGGTAACACAGGAAACACAGGTAATACAGGCAATACAGGCAATACAGGCAACACTGGCGCAACCGGTGCTACAGGTAACACAGGTAATACAGGCAATACAGGCAATACAGGCAACACTGGCGCAACCGGTGCTACAGGTAACACAGGTAACACTGGAAATACAGGCAATACTGGTAACACAGGAAATACTGGCGCAACCGGTGCTACAGGCAATACAGGTAACACAGGCAATACAGGTAACACTGGCAATACTGGCAATACAGGTAACACTGGTGCTACAGGTAATACAGGCAACACAGGCAATACTGGCAATACAGGTAACACCGGCAATACAGGCAATACGGGCAATACAGGCAATACAGGCAATACTGGTAATACAGGCAATACAGGAAATACAGGAGCAACCGGTGCTACTGGTAATGCTGGTGCTACAGGCAATACTGGCGCAACCGGTGCTACTGGTAATACGGGTAACACAGGCAATACTGGTAACACAGGAAATACAGGAAATACAGGTAATACTGGCGCAACCGGTGCTACTGGTAATACGGGTAACACAGGCAATACTGGCGCAACCGGTGCTACTGGTAATACGGGTAACACAGGAAATACAGGAAATACAGGTAATACTGGCGCAACTGGCGCAACTGGCGCAACTGGTAATTCTGGCGCAACCGGAAAAACAGGAGCAACTGGTAACACAGGTAATACGGGTAATACAGGCAATACAGGCGCTACGGGCAATACAGGTAATACAGGCGAAGTAGGTGCTACAGGCGAAGTAGGTGCTACAGGCGAAGTAGGTGCTACAGGCGAAGTAGGTGCTACAGGAAATACAGGAGCAACTGGTGCCACTGGTAATGCTGGCGCAACAGGAAATACAGGAGCAACTGGTGTCACTGGTAATGCTGGCGCTACAGGAAATACAGGAGCAACTGGTGCCACTGGTAATTCTGGCGCAACAGGAAATACAGGAGCAACTGGTGCCACTGGTAATGCTGGCGCAACAGGAAATACAGGAGCAACTGGTGCAACTGGTAATGCTGGCGCTACAGGAAATACAGGCGCAACCGGTGTGACAGGCAATACAGGTAACACAGGCAATACAGGCGCGACGGGTGCCACTGGTAATGCTGGCGCTACAGGAAATACAGGAGCAACTGGTGCCACTGGTAATGCTGGCGCTACAGGAAATACAGGAAATACTGGCGCCACAGGTTCCATCGGACCGACTGGACCAAGCGGAACACCAAGTCCATTGAATTATACACAAACCATCGGTTCAAGACAACTTGACGTGTCTGGTGCTGGAGTAACCATTGTAAGTGGTGTGATTACGACCGCTGGTTATTCTGTCCAAGTGTTAGTTACAGGTGATGTCGAAAATAAACTTGCGGCTGGATGGGTTAAATTACAACTCTATCGAGGTAGTACTGCGATTGGAAACGCAATTCACGCGGAGGGTTCTGCTGCTTCTGAAAATAGTCCATATGCATTAACTGTTATTGATAATCCAACGGCAGGAACATATACGTATTCTTTAAAAACTGTTACAACAGCAGGCGGTGGATTTAATTTTGGTGAATCAGATGGTCCGGTTCTCACACTAATTGAATTATCCGGCACAATCGGACCAACGGGTGCCATAGGCAATACTGGCGCAACTGGTGCTACTGGTAATGCTGGCGCTACGGGTAATACAGGCGCGACGGGTGCTACGGGTAATGCTGGCGCTACAGGTAATACAGGCGCGACGGGTGCTACTGGTAATGCTGGCGCTACAGGTAATACTGGTGCTACAGGTAATACTGGCAACACAGGCAACACAGGCAACACTGGAAATACAGGCGCGACGGGTGCTACTGGCAACACCGGCAATACAGGCGCAACGGGTGCTACTGGAATGGGTATCACAGGTGCCACCGGCAATACAGGCGCAACGGGTGCTATTGGTGATACTGGAATGACAGGCGCAACCGGTGCGACAGGCAATACAGGCGCCACAGGCAACACAGGTAATACAGGCGCAACGGGTGCTACTGGAATGGGTATCACAGGCGCAACGGGTGCTATTGGTGATACTGGAATGACAGGCGCTACTGGTGCGACAGGTAATACAGGCAACACAGGCAACACTGGCAATACAGGAAATACAGGCGCAACCGGTGCTAGTGGTACGATAGGTAATACTGGCGCAACTGGTGCCACTGGTAATGCGGGTGCTACTGGTGCCGCAGGCAATACCGGAGAAACTGGTAATACTGGTGCTACAGGAAATACTGGCGCAACTGGTGCCACTGGTAATGCGGGTGCTACTGGTAATACTGGTGCGACTGGTAATACTGGTGCGACTGGTAATACTGGTGTGACTGGTGATACTGGCATGACAGGTGCCACTGGTAATGCGGGTGCTACTGGTAATACTGGTGCGACTGGTAATACTGGTGTGACTGGTGATACTGGCATGACAGGTGCCACTGGTAATGCGGGTGCTACTGGTAATACAGGCGCCACTGGCATGACAGGGGCGACAGGTGCCACTGGAATGGGCATTACAGGTGCCACAGGACCTGTTGGACCTGCTTCAACGTCACAAAATACCTTTACATATATTTATGATTCTACTACTACGGCAGGTAATCCCGGACAAGGTAAGTTTCGTTTGAATAATTCAACGCAAGCCAGTTCTACACAAATTTATATAAATAGTACAGATGGAGCGGGTGGAGGAAATATTCTTACAAATTTCTTTCTTTCATTATCAACCTATGGTTCCGCAGCGCATTCAGGATATATAAAAATTCAAGTATCGAGTGATTATACATGGTTCCATAGTTTTGAAATGAGTAATGTAACACAAACCGCATCTGGAAATACGGGTTATTTTACCATAGACCTTTCAAATGTAATTACTGATGCAAACTTCGCCAACACAACAAATTGTTTAGTGAGTTTTAATTTACCCGGTCCCCAAGGTGCCACTGGTGCTGGCGGTGCGACAGGCGCAACGGGTGCTAGCGGCGCGACAGGTAATACAGGTGCCACTGGTGCTAGCGGCGCGTCAGGCAATACAGGCGCAACGGGTGCGACGGGTATGGGCATTACAGGCGCCACGGGTTCTAGTGGCGCAACAGGTGCCACGGGTGATACTGGAATGACAGGTGCGACGGGCATGGGCATTACAGGCGCAACAGGTGCTAGCGGCGCGTCAGGCGCAACGGGTGCGACGGGTATGGGCATTACAGGCGCCACGGGTTCTAGTGGCGCAACAGGTGCTACTGGCGCAGTAGGTGCGACTGGTCCGACTGGATTAAATGGATCGGTTTCGGGAAGAACTTATTATTTAGATGCCTCGGCTAATTCTGATATTTCCGGATATAAAGTTGCTCTAACCGTCCCTTCCACAAATACAGAAACCGCTATAACACGAGATGTTAGTAACAATGGAAATGTATTGGTTGCTGGGTTTGCCTTACCGTTCGGCGAACCGAATGTAACTTTATTACCGCCGGGTTCAAATTACAGGCGTTATTTTGCCGTGACAACTGCTGCAAATGAATTCGCACATATTGTTCTTGAAACGTGGAAATGTAATTCGGATGGTTCTAATGAAGTTTTATTAAGAACTACCACCACAAATACCTTTTCAAATTCAATAGACCCGATTGAATTATACACCGTTCAATCTACTGGGTTTGTGTTAACTTTATCGCAACGATTAATTTATAAATTATATGTTGCCCGCGTATCTGGACCAAGTTCCTTTTCAGTAACCGTCTATTTTAATGGTACTACCAGAACGTCTTTAATACAAACAACAATTTCAGCGGGTTCGCCGGGTATGACAGGTGCTATTGGCGCAACGGGTGCTAGTGGCGCAACGGGTGCTAGTGGCGCAACGGGTGCTAGTGGCGCAACGGGTGCTAGTGGCGCAACGGGTGCTATTGGCGCAACGGGTGCTATTGGTGATACTGGAATGACAGGCGCTACCGGTGCGACAGGCAATACAGGCGCCACCGGCAACACAGGTAATACCGGCGCTACTGGTGAAATGGGTGCCACCGGCGCAACCGGTGCTAGCGGCGCAACAGGCAATACTGGCGCCACTGGTAACACTGGTGCTACTGGTGAAATTGGCGCCACCGGCGCGACAGGTGCCACCGGCAACACAGGTAACACAGGTAACACAGGAAATACGGGTAATACCGGCGCAACTGGTGCTACAGGTAATACAGGTAATACAGGTAATACAGGTAATACAGGCAATACAGGCGCTACTGGTGCTACTGGAATGGGTATCACAGGTGCCACCGGCAACACAGGCGCAACGGGTGCTATTGGTGATACTGGAATGACAGGCGCTACCGGTGCTACAGGTGCTACAGGCAATACAGGTGCCACCGGCGCAACCGGCAACACAGGTAACACTGGCAACACAGGAGCAACCGGTAATACAGGTGCCACAGGCGCAACCGGCAACACAGGTAACACTGGCAACACAGGAGCAACCGGCAATACAGGTAACACAGGCAACACAGGAGCAACAGGCAATACTGGCAATACTGGTAACACAGGCGCAACCGGTGCTAGCGGAGCAACAGGCAATACTGGCAATACTGGTAACACAGGCGCAACCGGTGCTAGCGGCGCAACAGGCAATACTGGCAATACTGGTAACACAGGCGCAACCGGTGCTACCGGCGCGACAGGTAACACAGGTGCTACAGGCGATAAGGGTGATACAGGACCTACCGGCGCGACAGGTAACACAGGTAACACCGGCAATACTGGTAACACAGGTAACACTGGCAATACTGGTAACACAGGTAACACTGGCAATACTGGCGCCACCGGCAATACAGGTAACACCGGCGCCACCGGCAATAC